>Ga0209034_10000477_pt1 | contig 20174 bp, 13 predicted proteins | sample MarorgKNORR_S2LV_2_FD_188219 | JGI IMG/M metagenome (GOLD analysis project Ga0209034, IMG submission 188219) | Marine microbial communities from the Southern Atlantic Ocean, analyzing organic carbon cycling - 250m_A/KNORR_S2/LV (SPAdes) (version 2) | ecosystem: Environmental > Aquatic > Marine...
CGCTGCCAAGGAATTCACCCTGCACGGCTTTTCCCCCGAACACGATGTACATATCGGCGGCCAAAGGGTCTACTTTTCGACTGCGGGCGCCGCTGTTCTCATGCTGGAACACGACACTTCAACGTTCCGCCATAGTTCCCTTCACGACGTTTATGAAATCGGTCGAGTCATCGACGCCCTTGAGCACATCCACGTTTACGTCAGAACTGTGGTCGCACGCGACATGGACACTTCAAGGGAACTCGACCTCAACACCGCCTTTGCTGTCATGGCAAGCACCACAAAACCTGTCGGCACGTCATTCTTTCAACCAGAGCATGTTCATGAAGTCGCACAGATGTTCAATATCGCTCTAACGGGCGACCCGAACGCTGATGAGTTCCGCACGCGGCCATTCTGTATCGCTAACAATACTTTCGTCGTGCCCCCTCTCAGATTCGCCGAAGACTCAGCCTTATGCATGGCCGAACAGGTCCGGGTAGGCATGCCGATTAATTTGCTTTCGGCTGGCCAGGCCGGCGCCACCTCCCCCGCGACTCTGGCGGGTTCTCTGGGCCAAGCTCTCGCCGAGTGTCTTGCTGGACTTACCTGTGTCAACCTGCTGTCGCCGGGTCACCCATGCACTATGGGTATGTGGCCCTTTGTGTCCGATCTCCGCACTGGAGCGATGTCCGGCGGTTCAGGAGAGGAAGCGGTGCTCAATGCCGCCGCGGCCCAAATCATCAACTGGATCGGTTTACCCTCCGGCGTGGCGGCCGGAATGGCGGACTCAAAACTGCCCGATCAACAAGCCGGCCACGAAAAGGGAACCACCGTGACGCTGGCTGCCCAGGCAGGCGCGAACGTGATCTTCGAATCAGCCGGCATGTTGGCCTCGCTGCTGGCTTGCTCACTTGAGACGTTGGTGATCGACAACGATCTCCTCGGCTCCGTCGCGCGCACCGTAAGAGGAATTGAGGTAAATGAAGATTCCCTGGCATTCGACGTGATCCGTGAGGTCGTTCACGGACCAGGCCATTTCTTAGGCCACGAACAAACTCTCCGGGTGATGCAAACGGAATATGTGTACCCATCGGTCGGTGATCGATTAAGTCCCGAAGATTGGTCTGATGCGGGTGCGTTAGATGTACGGGCTCGAGCTCATAAACAAGTCAACGACATTCTTTCTCGTCCCCGTCCGTCACATTTGAGCAAGGAAGCGGACAACTTGATTCGGGAGTTATTCCCAATCCACCTGGATCTCATTTAATCGTGTCAGCTTCCGAGCATCGCCGCGGGCTGCTTATTACGTCCTTAGGGGTCGTCGTCATCATTCCCGATGCGACCTTTGTGCGACTTGTGGACGCACCAAGTCTGACGAACGCAATGTGGCGCACCGGATTGCTAGGAATTTCACTCACCGCGTTCCTTGCCGTCCGTTATCGACGCACCCTTCTTAGCCGCCTAACTTCGCTTGGCCGCTGGGGAGTCATTGCCAGCATTTTGTCGGGGTTGGGAACAATTTTGTTTGTCGTGGCAATCGATCATGCGCCGGTGGCAAATGTTCTTTTGATCCTTGCCTTGTCTCCTTTTTGGGCTGCTATTTGGACGCGCGTGGTAGTCGGCGTTCCCGTTGTACGTAGAACGCTGATATCGATGCCATTTGCCTTGGTAGGAGTGGCGATAGCAGTGGGCGCCACATCTGATGGCTCGTTCGCGACGGGCAACTTTTTCGCACTGCTGTGTTCAGTGGGTTTGTCAGCAAACCTGACAATCATTCGAGTACACAAACACCTCGACATGGTTCCAACCACCGCATGCGGCGGGTTCTTAGGGTGCGCGGCTCTAGGTCTGGCAGGTACCGACCCCACATTGCAACCCGGTGACCTCGCCCCCTTGCTTTTGTTGGGTCTAGTCATTTTGCCTGTCGCGATGGCGTTACTCACCTTGGGGGGTCGACTATTACCCAGCCCCGAGACCGCATTACTTTTGTTGGGCGAAACTGCGCTCAGTCCGCTACTGGCCGCCTGGGTCATCGGTGAGTCAATTTCTGGTCGGGCATTTGTTGGCGGCTCCGTAGTCGTCGCCGTTCTGATAGTTCACGCCACGCTCGGGTTGCGCGAACTCGCGACTACCGAATGATCTCCACTAGTTCCCCACTTGAATTCCCTTGAAAAGATCGATCATTTCGTTTGCACCCAAGTCGTGCACGGCTGCGTTCGTGGGGACAAAAATCAGAGCGACGATAGGGCAACCACTAAGCCAGCGATGCCATCATGGCTGCGGTGAGCAGCGAACATTTGCATGCGGTCGTCCACGAAGGCGATGGACCCGTCGCCCTTTTTGTCCACGGCGCTTTGGGAAGCCGGTCCTATTGGCACTCGAACATCTCTGCACTCCAGGAGGTGTGCAAGCCAGTCGTCGTGGAATTGTGGGGGCACGGCCTTTCGCCAAGCCCACGTGACTTGGCCCGTTACGAACCCTCGGGATATGTAGCAGAGTTCGATCGCATTCGAGTCGAATTGGAGACGGAGAGGATCTGGCTCGTTGGTCAATCAATGGGAGCGGCGTTGACGATGCATTACGCAGTCGCTAAACCTCATCGGGTCATAGGCATGATCATTACTAATTCGGCATCGGGGTTCGCTGATCCCGCTGAGTGGCGAGAGCGAAACTTAACGCTGGTGAAGCAAATCGCCGATCAGGTCGAACTAGAGGGTGTGGAATGCTTGCGCGACAGTTGGGTGAATCCTGGGCGATCGCGGCGCATTCACCGAGACACCCGTGAGTTACTGTCCAAAGAATTTTCCGAGCATTCCGCTCAGGGCATCGTGGATTCCTTCAGAACCACAAACTATTCGCTGCCACTTGGTGAATCCGTCCGAGATATCTCCGTCCCTGTTCTGTTCACACATGGAGTTGAAGAGGAACGTTTCCAAAAGCACTTGTCTCGGGTGAGACTCATTCCTCAAGTTGAAATAGTTGATCTACCCGCCTCACACGCAGTCAATGCCCATGACCCTGCGGGTTGGAACCAGGCCACTATCGCTTTCATCAAACGACACACAAATATCGGAGCTTGAATTCGTGAAACCAGAGACACAAAACACGGCTGGACCTCTCGCCGGCATCAAAGTGGTCGATGTATCTAGCGCTGTCGCAGGGCCCTGGGTGAGTTCGTGGCTCGCTGAACAGGGCGCTGATGTCATTTTCATAGAGAAGGTCGGGATACCTGACGTGATGCGCTTGACCGGGGCCGTAAGCGGAGATCAGTCAGGGTGTTGGGTACATATGCACAGAAACAAGCGCGGCATGGATCTCGATATTCGAAGCGACGAGGGACGAGAGGTGTTGATGCGGCTTGTCGTTGACGCAGATGTGTTCATACAAAATTTTAGGCCCGGCGTCGTTGAGCGATTGCGAATCGACTACTCAAGCCTTGCGAAGATCAACCCTGACTTGGTGTATCTGTCGGTGTCCGGATTCGGTTCCGACGGACCCTATGCGGGCCGCCCCGTCTATGACCCAATTATTCAAGCATTGTCCGGCATGACTGAAGCCCAAAATGGCACCTACGTAAAGGCGGTCGTAGCTGACAAGACAACTGCTATGGCGGGGGCGAACGCTGTGCTTGCCGCCCTTCTTGCGCGAGCGAACGGAGCCGGTGGACAACATGTAGAGATCGCGTTACTCGACACGATGCTTCATTGGATGTGGCTAGAGGTGTTCTGGAACGAATCAGTACCTGATGCCGAACCTACTCCGACCTACAGCGAGTGGTACGAACCTTGGGACACAGCTGATGGGCAAATCGCCGCGAATTGGGTGAACTTTGGTCAGTACAAGGGTGCCTGTCAGGCCCTCGGTCGACCCGACCTAGCAGAAGACCCACGTTTCGCTACCCGAGACGCTCGTTTACGCAATGCAGATGCTCAGCGCACCGAATTCGCAGCGATTCTCAAACCAATGACAACCGTTGACGCGATTTCCGCCCTGGAGGCTGCAGACGTGCCCTGCGCTCGGGTCCTGTCAAGAGAAGAAGTGTTTACCGATCCTCAGGTACTTCACAACCGCATCATCGTCGACGAAACTCACCCCACTGCCGGTCGGACAAGAACAGTGAAGCCACCCGCTCGATTCAGCTCCACACCAACCGCTTTACAGCGTCACTCTCCAGGTAAAGGGGAGCACACTGACGAAATACTTCGCGAGTTAGGGTTCGGGGACCACGACATTCAACGCTTACGCGTCGATGACGTCGTCGCCTGAGATAGGGCCCACGATGTTTGAACCCGCCACACGTTTTGTTCCATCGGAAGACGGTGTCGAAGTAGCGGTGCACGATTATGGAGGCCCGGGGCACCCCACGATTTTTGTTCACGGCACCGGACTCATCTCGCGAATGTGGGAGCCAATAATCCAAAGGCTTGGCATTGATTTTCGGGCAATCTGTGTTGATCTACGCGCTCACGGCGACACAACCAATCCTGACGACATCGACTTTTTTGATCACCGAATGGTGGCCGACCTATCTGCGGTGGTGGACGCTCTAGAGCTTGAAGACGCTTGGGTAGTCGGTCATTCGATGGGCGGTGCAACAAGTATTTTGACCACCTTGGCTCGGCCCCGAGCGTTCCGCAAAGCCTGGGTGTACGAGCCAGTTATCTTTGAGCGGACCGAAAATCGAGCTTCGGACGGGTTCAATTTTGTTGAGGCAACCAAACGCCGCCGAGCTGTATTCGAGTCGCGCTCAGAGGTTGTTGAACGCTACGCATCTCGCCCGCCACTCGACGAGTTACACGACGATTGTCTTGAGGCTTATGTGCAGCACGGCTTTTTAGACAGGGCAGACGGTTCAGTGGAGTTGGCGTGTTCACCCCTATTGGAATCGCGGGCTTATGAGCAGTTTCTGCAACAAGGTTGGGACCGGCTTCCTGACGTAACCATCGATGTACTAGTTGCCTACGGCGGACGAGGGACAGACCGTCCTTCCACGGAGGCTACGTTGATCGCTGGCCGCATGCCCTTGGGGGTCGTCGAGGTTTTCCATGACTCTGACCACTTCGGGTGTTTCGGCCCGTTGGAACAAGTAGCAGCTTCGATTCGGCGTTGGTTTATCAACGCCGCGTCCTGAGAAACGGTCAAAACCGCGTCAGGGCTTCTTGAGCGATCGACGCCACGAGTCGGTCGTCTTGCCACATCCGAGACTCAGCTAATCCTCGGGCACCTGAGGCCTCTACCGGCCATTGCTCCACGTACACCCATTCATCTGCTCGTGCCTCGGTGTGGAACCACATCGCGTGGTCGAGACTCACCAGCATGGTTCCCTCTGACCCCCAGGTACGCCCGTAGGGCACAAGAAGTGTGTCAGCGACGCAGTCATCACTCATGTAGGCCAAGGTGGCAGCGTGGATCTCAGGCTGGTCACCGAGCGGTCGGCGGGTCCGAAACCAAAAATTAATTCCGCCTGTCTTCGAGGGTCCAGCGGGCGACCATGGAGCATGCTCGATTCGGTACTCGACTGAGCGACGACCTTCAGACCATTCTTCCCCGAAAATGGGACCAACCTCGGCCATGCATTCTTCAAAGGTGGGGAGATTTTCGGGCAATTCGAGATGTTGCGGTGGCGAAGGGGAGATCTCACCAGATCCCGTTTCGGGTGTTTGGAATGACGCTGTGAGATCAAAAATGGTTTTGTGGTTTTGAGAACCAGTTACTCGACGCTGACAAAACGTGCGGCCATCTCGCAGCGGCTCAACGTCGTAGTCGATGGTCTGAATTCCATCGCCTCCACGCAGAAAAAGAGCGTGGACCGAGTGAAGGCGGCGGTCGGGGTCGACTGATCGGTACGCAGCAACTATCGATTGGGCTACCAGATGCCCTCCGAAAAGACCGTACTGACTGTGCCCGGAGCCAAGCCCAACAAATCCTTCGTCGTCTCGCTCCGAAAGGTCGAGGACATTGAGCAGTTCGTCGATGGGGTCATCCACAGTGAAACAGGCTGCCAGAAGTGAACCGATCTGTCGCCTTACTTTAAATTGTCTCGTAACCGGGAGGGGCAACGAAGCCACCGAGTTCTCGCTCAACAAGTGACGCGAAATGTATTGATCTTCGATCATGCAAATGTGGAGCAACTATTTGAATACCCACCGGCAGACCTTCGATAAGGCCGACTGGTGCGACCGTGCTCGGCAGGTACACGCTGCAACTCCAACCCGCCCAAAAAAGTTGGTCTACCACGGGTTCTTGCCCACCATCGATTTCGATGGTGCGATCGGGCCGCTCCCCTTCGTGATCGTGGGGAAAGGCAGTAGAAGCAGCAGCCGGGCATAAGAGAAGGTCGAAATCGTCGAAGTATGTCGCCCATTGCTGCCGGTATCTCTCTCGTTGTTGGTGAAGGGCGAACCATTCGCGGTGCGTGATGCGTGCCGCATGGTCTATCAAGTTGCGATAGGTACGTTCACCGCGGTCCCAAGCTTGGTGTCCCGGCAAAGCTGCCGCGTAGGTTTCGTCGTCGATCGAAACCCCATTGGCAGCTCGAAGTAACAACAAGTAGTTTTCAAAAAATTCGACCTGGTCGATTTGCGGGCTGGTCCCAACAATCTCTAGGCCCGTTGTCGCAAGTTCGTCGACTGTGTCTTGTAGGTGATCAATCAGCGACGTTGAGGTCTTACACGCAGGTGTGTCCAAAAGAACGCCGACGCGATAGTCGGATAGAGATTCTTTTTCCGGGTTTGGTAGATCGACGTTGTACCCAACGGCATCTAACCCTGTTGGGCCAGCCAGAACAGACACCGCTGCGTCAAGATCCGCGGCGCTGCGAGCAAGTGGTCCCATTACCGCTATGTCAATGACAGCCTCGACTCCAGGGGGCGCATGTCCTTGTTGCGGTATTAAATTCATCGTCGGTTTGTGCCCGAACACACCGCAATAATGAGCGGGGTTGCGAATAGAAGCACCGATATCACTGCCGATTTCAAGTGCACCCATTCCAGTCGCTAGAGCGACAGCTGAACCTCCAGATGACCCGCCTGGGGTCCGGCTTAAGTCCCATGGGTTGTTGGTGCAGCCGTATAAGTCGTTATATGACTGCCAGTCGGCAAGCATGTAGGGCACGTTGGTCTTCGCCCATATCACCGCTCCTGCCTCCAGTAGGCGTTCCACAGCGGGACTGTCTGCGTCGGGAAAGTTGTTGCTCCATTCGGGATTACCCCAGGTCGAGGGTGTGCCAACCCAGTCGTAGGCCTCCTTAATGGTGACAGGCAGTCCATGAAATGGTCCCCAGGACTCGCCTCGCGCGGTGGCTTCATCGGCAGCGAGGGCGCGCTCTTGAGCGATTTCGACGCGGCTTTCGGTTATCGCATTCACCGAGGGGTTGAACATTTCGTACCGAGCTACCGCTTCCCGGAGTAATTCTCGAGCACTGACTGTCAGTGATTTAATCAACGCCGATAATTCCGAAGCGGGCTTCAACATCAAGTCGCTGGCCATGTCGAGACCGTAGTTCTTCTCAGGCTGCGACTACGTCGAGTGCGTTGCTCACTGCACCTAAAAGATGTTGAACATCGGAGTCAGTCGTGGCGAGATTTACACAACCCATCCCATAGCTGCTCAGGTATACCTCGCATTCAAGTAGGCGATGTTGCAGATTCGTCATGATGGCAGCTTCGTCGCTACCAAGATGGGCGTCTCGATAGCTACGAATTTTCCTTTGGTGCGGGTGGATCCGAAATAATGAGCCGTCTCCTGTGACCTGCCAGTCGATTGAACGTTCTTCGAAGAGGTGTTTCAGTCCCTGCCGAATCTGATCGCCGATATCGCCCAACCGGTCGAAACTAGTTTCTGTGAGTTGTCGCATGCAGGCAACTCCTGCGGTCATCGTCACCGGATTAGCCGTGAAAGTTCCCCCAGATGGCAACGCGGCGCGGTCCCCTTCCACCGCGGAGAAGACTTCCATGACCTCAGATCTTCCCCCTATTGCCCCAACGGGGAAACCCCCACCGATGATCTTTGCGAGGGCAGTGAGATCCGGGTCAATGCCATGAACAGCTTGAGCTCCTCCGTGCGCCAAGCGAAACGAGATCACTTCGTCAAGGATTAATAGGGCACCAACCTCCCGAGTTGTTTGTCGAAGGGCTTCGCTGAATGCGGGCTCAAGAACCGGCATACCTACTCGGGACGGCATCGGGTCGAGAAGGACGGCGGCCAGACGCGACCCTGCCTGTCGAATCGACTCGACTGCCCCTTGCGCATCATTGAACTGAATAACGATGACTTCGTCGGTAAGTGATTCTGGAGCGCCTCGGGCGTAAGGAACAGTTGAAGGGGTGGCGGCTCTCCCCCAATTTGATGGGTCTGATCCCAGGCTTGCTTCGGCGTGATCGTAGGTACCGTGATAGCTGCCTTCGACCTTGATGATCGCGGGTCGGCCCGTGAATGCTCGCGCGGCTTTGATCGCTCCCATCACCGCCTCAGTACCCGAGTTACAAAAGCGCATCCGCTCACAACTCGAAATTCGACGACAGAGAATTTCCGCAAGCTCAATCTCTGCTTCGGTTGCCATAGAAAATGCAGTCCCGTTACTGAGTTGGGTTTTGACAGCTTCTTCAATCATTGGGTTTGCGTGCCCCAAAATGATTGAGGTGAAGTTGTTGTTGCAATCCAAATAACGGTTGCCGTCAACATCGGTAATCCACGCGCCTTTGCCGTGGTCCACATAGATGGGGTGAGGTCGAATAATCACCGTGGATCGCGATACCCCATCGGGGATCACTGCCAGGCCGCGTTGGTAAAGTTCAGCTGATCGGGAGGTCGGATCTGGGTAGCTGATTCCCATTTCGACAGTCTCGCAGGTCTACACGCGCGATGATCAATACCTATGGAGCAGTCTGAAACAACTTCAAAAGAGGCGCGCGGACCTCAAGCCCCTTGGCGTATCGGTGTGGACGTCGGGGGCACATTCACCGATCTTGTCCTCGCCGACTCGCGTGGCGCGGTGTGGGTGGCAAAGGTTCCTTCGGTCCCTTCGGACCCAAGCCAAGGGGTGATCGCCGCTGTCCAGCGAATCGCGGTGGACCTGGGTGTACCTAAGCGGGACCTATTGAACGAGTGTTCGTTGTTCGTTCATGGTTCGACCATTGCAACAAACACCATGCTGGAAGGCAAAGCAGCCTCCGTTGGATTGATCACCACTGACGGTTTTAGGGACACTCTCGAAATTCGCCGTGGCCTTCGAACTGATCAGTGGAACCATCGCGCCCCATATCCACCTGTGCTGGTTCCTCGCTACCTTCGACGCTCCATCTCGGGACGAATCAACGCTGACGGAAGCGAGCACGAAGCTCTTGATGTGTCTTCGATACCTGAAATTCTCGCAGACTTTGAGAGCGAGAATGTCGAGGCAGTCGCAATAGCTCTAATGAACAGCTTTGTCGACGATCGCCACGAGCAGCAATTGGCGCAAGTGGTCGGTGAACATTGGACAAAGGAGTGGGTGAGCTGTTCAGCGGAGATCTCACCTCTAATGGGTGAATATGAGAGAACTTCTACAGCTGTGGTCAACGCTGCTCTTTCTCCTCGAATCGTGAAGTACCTCCGCTCCTTAAATGAAGAATTGACTTCAGAGGGTCTTACTCGGCCGATTTTGTTAGTTCAATCAAACGGTGGCGCGGCCTCGGTCGATCAGCTAGCAAACAAACCTGTAAATCTCTTGCTCAGCGGACCTGCCGCAGCAGTCGGCGCCCTCAACCTGTATCGACGGGCTGTTGATCGCGCTGGGGTGAATTCGGGCGACGAAGGCAACCTCATATCAATGGAGATTGGTGGGACGTCCTGCGACGTGTTGCTTATGTCCAGCGGCGAAGTAGCGACACGCGACGACGTGGATATAGCGGGGTATCACGTATCAACTCCCGCAATTGACATTCATACGATTGGTGCCGGGGGCGGCACGATCGCCGGAGTTGACGAGGCAGGGCTCCTTTTTGTTGGTCCCGAGGGCGCGGGAGCTCTTCCCGGACCGGCCTGTTATGGCAGCGGGGGGACCTTACCCACAGTCACAGACGCTCATTTGGTGTTGGGACGGTTGCGCCCAGGGAAATCTGCAGGAGGAACCCTTGATTTAGATCTCGACGCCGCCCGAGATGCAATAGATGTTCACGTTGCGCAGAAGCTTGACATGTCCGTCGAAGAAGCCGCTGCGGGCATCATCGAATTAGTCGAACAGCATCTGTTGAGCGCAGTCGAACACATTTCGATTGAACGGGGGCACTCGCCTAGACGTTTCACGTTGGTTGCGGCTGGGGGTGCCGGCCCTATGCATGGAGCGAACGTCGCCGCTGGTCTGGGGTGTGCTCGAGTTCACGTGCCCCGAGACGCCGGCGCTCTTTGCGCTATCGGAATGTTGCATGCAGATGTCCGACAGGACTTCACCCGATTTTTGCTTGGCCCCTTAGATGACACACCGCCCAAAACCATCGAAGCAGCTTTTAGTTCTCTTACCGACCAAGCACTGACGGTGATGGAAGATGAGGGATTTGACAAAGCCGAAGTTGCTCTCGACTATGAAATCGAATTGCATCATCCTGGACAGCTTTGGTCCATCCGAGTGGGCGCGGAAGCTCAAGGGTTCGATCCCAGCGCGGCGAGATCAGCTTTCGAAACGGAATACCAACGCCTGTATGGGCACGTGCAGGATGAGGGAACGATCATAGTTTCGTCTCTTCGTTTGACTGCCCGGGGTTCGACCGGAGAGGTAGAGATAGCCGGAGGTACTCCATCTGACGGGCTACCCGACCCTCTTGATATGCGCCAAGTCTGGTTCCCGGGGAACGGCTGGACAGAAACCGCTGTACATGACGGATCTCTATTACGGCCGGGCGACGCGATTCACGGACCGGCGTTGATCGAGGAAACAACGACGACGGTCGTGGCGCGGCCAGGTGACCGTTTGTGGGTGGATGAGTCGGGAGATTTCTTTATTGACGTCGCCCAAACCGATGACAAGGTCGCACACCGCGCTGGAGAGATGGACCCGGTGGTGTTGGCTCTCATGCAAAATCGGCTCGATCAGATCAGCCGCCATATGGGTTGGGTCATGACCCGGACGGCGCGGAGCACCATATTCAGCCAGAGCCACGACTTCAGTTGTTTTATTACGACACCGGAGGGGACTTTGGTTGCTAACGCTGACGGCATCCCCATTCACACTGGCGGCGGCGGGTTTGCTGTTCGCGCGTTATTGGCTAAATACGGCGACGATTTAAGGGTGGGTGACGTCTTTCTGCTATCTGACCCGTATGTGGCGGGAGGGAATCATTTACCCGATTGGGTGATCGCTCGACCAATCTTTGTCGGTTCTACCGATCCCGTGCTGGCAGGATTTTGTTGCAACAGGGCACACCAGTCGGACATCGGGGGTGGCTTGGCTGGGACTTACAACCCTGAAGCAACCGAGATATGGCAGGAGGGAATTCGTCTTCCGGTAATGCGACTCATAGAGGAAGGCAGGGTCAGGGAAGATTTGTGGGAGCTGCTACTCATCAACTGCCGAACCCCTGAACTTCTCGATGGCGACCTTTTAGCGATGTTGGGTTCGACTCAAATAGGAGGGGAACGCGTGGTGGCGTTAGCAGCCGAGCTAGGCGTCGACGCATACCTCTCATATTTGAACGGTGTCCTGGATCATGCCGACAGGAGGATGCGTTCAGCAGTGCTTGCCCTTCCCGACGGCAGTTATTTCGGTGAAGATCACACTGACAACGACTGCTTCAAAAAAGTAGATATTGCAGTCCGGGTGAAGTTGACAGTTGACGGGGATCAAATTTCCATCGATTTTGCTGGAACTGATCCACAAATCGAGGGCTTTAAGAACAGTTCGGTTGCAAATACGTACTCTTCTGTCTACTTGGCGATTTCATCTTTTTTTGACACAGGCATCCCCCGCAACGAAGGCACCTATCGTTGCGTGTCAATCAACGCCCCCGAGGGTTCGATTGTCAATGCCCGTCCACCAGCTCCGATGACGATGAACACGGTCTACGTAGCCCACGAGATCGTTATCGCAGTTTGGCAGGCGTTAGCTGCGGCCGACCCGTCGCGCGCGTGCGCGGCGTGGTCCAAAACAATGCACGGCCATCTTGCTGGCCGAAGAGAAGACGGATCTACGTGGGTGATGTACCAATGGCACGCGATGGGCACCCCCGGTGCAACTGCAGAACGCGACGGTTTCGCCCAAATGGGTCACCTCATAAGCCTTGGTGGCCTCGATATGCCGAACCTGGAATTCCATGAACAGCATTACCCGGTTCGTTACATCCGCCACGAACAGCGCTGCGACAACGCAGGTCCTGGAGCGATGAGGGGTGGGACGGGAGTCCGTTACGAAGCGGACATTCTCGAACCAGCCATTTGGTCGTTCCGAGCTGAGGGACTTGACACTCCCAGCGGTCATGGCGTCGAGGGCGGCGGAACTGGTGGGGTTGGATTCGAATGGATAGTGCCGGTCAATAGCGAGGTCGACGGACCAACCTTTGTTCCCCCAAAGTACGGCGTGACCAAACTTGGTCCGGCGAGAATGATCGCTGACACACCTGGCGGTGGCGGGTGGGGCGACCCGTTCACCAGGGACCCAGATCTGGTGTTGCGCGATGTGCGAGACGGGTTGGTTTCCACAGAAGCGGCGCTTCAGGACTACCGGGTGGTGATCACTGCAAATCAACAGTCTGTTGACTCAGCGGCAACAGCCGTCGCACGCGGACAAAAGTAAATCCGCGATCATCACTCCATGACTGATCCCGTCATCGAAGTCATAGATCGCCTCAACGTCGAATACGAAATCGTTGACTGCGATCCCGATCTCGCAGATACCGCTCAGTTCTGCGATCGATACGGTTACCGGCTTGATGAAAGCGCCAACGCGATACTGGTGGTCGGAAAGGCGGATCCTCGGGTGTATGCAACGTGTGTTGTGCTCGCCAACACTCAAATCGACGTGAACAAAGTGGTGCGCAAAAAATTCGGGGTTAAGAAAGCGTCGTTCGCGTCACCGGAGGAAACAACAAAGATAACCGGGATGGTGTTAGGCGGGGTCACGCCATTTGGTTTGCCGGCAACACTGCCAGTGTGGATTGACAGCAGGGTGATGAACTGTGAACGAGTGATTGTTGGCGGAGGATCACGCGCCCGAAAGATTTACGTTGACCCCAGCGGCTTAAAAGCTTTGCCGTCCTCAGAAGTCATAGAAAACCTCGCCAAGCAGCGTCCCGGGATCACATAAATTCGGTTTACGATCGGTGCGAAGCTCAAGGAGTGCACATGTCAGTCGTTCTAATCCACGGCAATCCCGAGACCGACGCTATATGGGGTCCGATTCGCACCGAATTGGCGCGAGATGACGTGATTTGTCTTTCCCCTCCAGGGTTCGGCACTCCACTTCCTCCCGACTTTGATGTCACCAGTGACGGGTACCTCAACTGGCTTATCGGAGAACTTGAAGATCTTGACGGGCCAATTGATTTAGTAGGTCACGATTGGGGCGGCGGGCACGTCGTTCGCCTGGCGATGACTCGTCCAGATCTCATCCGCTCGTGGTGCTCCGACGTCATTGGGATCTTCAACCATGAGTATGAGTGGCACGACGCGGCTCAAAGTTGGCAGGGTCCCGATGGGGAGAACGCTGTCCGATCGATGGTCGAGCTACCTGAATCGGATCGGGCAGCAATGTTCGCTCAGTTAGGCATGGGCGAGTCGGTAGCCGCCAAAGTTTCGCCCTGGATAAACGCCGATATGGGGCACGCCATTCTCGGCCTCTACCGCAGCGCGTCACAACCAGTGGTTGGCGACCTCGGCGAGGGCCTGTCCGCAGCCGCTGAGCGCCCCGGTCTCTGCATCTTTGCATCAGAGGACAGCTATACGGGTGGCGAACTGCTCCACCGTCAGGCTGCGGAACGGGCGGGCGCCCAGCTATCGGTCCTGGATGGTTTGGGGCATTGGTGGATGTGTGAAGATCCAATTCGAGGGGCAGAGCTACTCGGTTCCTGGTTCGACAATCAGGACTAGTCTTCCGTCGCACCGCTGGTATCCATAATTCTCACGACGTAACGGTGGTGCCAAAAAAATGATCCTTGGTCTTTGAGTCGCTGACGCGGTGTAGTCTCATTCCTGCTCCGAAGCATGCGCGACAAAGCAGGGGACAGTCATGGCGTCACAGGGCTCAATTTTAGGTAATGCGGTTACGCGGAAGGAAGATCCAGGTCTATTGACAGGCTCCAATGCCTACGTCGATGATCTGGATATCGATACCGCACAAATTGTTTTTGTGCGGTCGACGATGGCTCACGCTGCGTTGCAGGGTGTCGATACCAGCGAAGCTCAGGCGATGCCGGGCGTCCTGGCGGTGTATACGTCTGACAACCTCGAAATGGCGGCGGTGAATGGATTCGAGATGATCGATCCATCGATGAACCGTCCCCCCCTTGCGACTGAACGTGTCCGATTCGTTGGCGACATCATCGCTGCAGTGGTCGCAGAGACCTACTCCCAAGCTGTCGACGCTGCTGAACTAGTCATTGTCGATTACGACCCCCTTCCGGCTAATGCCGATATCGAAGCTGCGCTGGCCGACGGTGCCGACATGCTGTGGGAAGGCGCCGAAAGCAACGTGTGCTTCGCTATCGGCAACGAATACGACGGCCCCGACGTGACCGATGGAGCGGACGCCGTTGTAAGCGAACGCATTGTCACTCAACGGCTCGCTGGGGTCCCGATGGAACCAAACGGCTGCGTGGCAATTCCAGAGGGCGACTCAATGACCTTCTACGCGTCGACTCAGGTGGCACATGGCATGCGTGACGGACTCGCCCCGAACTTCGGACTCGAGCCCGAGAATCTTCGCGTTATTGCTCCTTGGGTCGGCGGCGGATTCGGTCCCAAAGCTGCCTTATATGTCGAATACGTAATTTGTGGCAAAGCGGCCCAAGATTTGGGTCGGGCAGTGAAGTGGACCGAACAACGCGGCGAGAACATGGTTGCTATGGCTCAGGGCAGAGCCATGGTGATGAACGCCGAGCTAGGCGTCAACAACGATGGTTCGATTGTCGGTCTCCGGGCTCGGGTTGTCGCAGACGCCGGCGCCTATCCCGCCATCGGAGCCATCCTGCCGATGCTCACCATGCAACTGAGTCAAGCGGTCTACGACATTCCAGCGATAGATTTTTTCGCTCAGACGGTCGTGACAAACACGACATTCATTGGGGCATACCGAGGAGCGGGACGGCCTGAAGCGACACAGATGGTCGAAAGAATTCTCGACAAAGCCGCTCATGCCATAGGCATGGACCCTGCGGAGTTGCGACGGAAGAATTACATCCAACCCGACGCGTTTCCCCTCACTACCCTTGTCGGCTCAAATTACGATTCAGGTGAGTATGAACGAGCTCTTGACGCCGTGCTGGAAGCTTCGGGATACGCGGATTTGCGGGCGGAGCAGGCCAAAAGACGTGATGCGGACGATCAGAAGCTCCTCGGGATCGGTGTTTCGTCGTATGTAGAGGTGACAGCGCCTATCGGCCTGCATGTCGAATATGGAAGGTGCGAGATTAATGACGACGGTTCAGCGACGATAAAAGTTGGGACAAGCTCACACGGACAGGGGCACGACACCGCATTTTCGATGATCGTCACCGACATGCTCGGTATCCCGATGGATCAGGTAAACCATGTCGACGCGGACACCGAGGATGTGCCGAGAGGTGCAGGAACCCTCGGTTCTCGGTCCCTTCAAACCGCTGGGTCCGCGGTACTTGAGGCGTCAAAAGTAGTTCTCGACAAAGGCAAACAACTTGCGGCGAACCTATTGGAAGCCAGCGTCGATGACATCGTGGTCGGCGAGGGAGCCCTTCAGGTAGCGGGCGTCCCAGCTAAATCGGTTAGTTGGGCTGACCTCGCTGCTGCCGCTTCGGAACAAGATATTGAAGGCGGTCTGGCCCACGAGCTTGACTTCGATGGCAGCGACGCCACCTACCCTTTCGGTTCGCACGTGGCGGTGGTCGAAATTGACCGAGAAACTGGTCACGTTGACTTGTTACGTCACGTTGCCGTTGATGACTGCGGAACTATTCTCAATCCCATGCTGGTCAATGGTCAACAGCATGGAGGCATCGCTCAAGGGATCGCTCAAGCGCTTTGGGAGCACGTGCGTTATGACGAGGATGCGAACCCTGTGTCGGCGAATCTCATGGATTATCTGATGCCATCTGCGGCGGAGCTGCCTAGCTTCGAAGTTTCCAACACAGAGACAGCAAGTCCTCGCAATCCGTTGGGCGCAAAAGGGATTGGCGAGTCAGGCACGATCGGTTCGACGCCGGCCGTGCACAACGCTGTGTGTGACGCTCTCGTTCATTTAGGTGTCGAACACGTCGACATGCCGTGCAGTCCCGAGGCAGTCTGGAACGCTCTCCAAAGCGTTTGAACCTCATCCTCCTCGACTAGGTCGCAATGACGGTTGGTGAGGACCGCTACAACATGTTCCTGGGCGACGGGGTGGATTACGCCTCGACGAGCAGGATAAGCGCTATCGCCGTGAGGGACGCGAGCAGTAACACGAGAGGCACCTGACTACCTAGGTCGTCTTTGCGACGTAACGTCGCAAGAGCGCGGTCATGACCCACCACCACTCCTGCGAAATGGCCGCCGACGATACCCAACGCCTGAACGACCGCGATCAGGGTGGGGCCAATTAGCCGGTAATTGACGTATTCGTCGGCGGTTCCGAACAAGTTCCAACCTCGATCTAAAGGATCGCTCATTTGAATCAGTAGTTGTTGTCCTTCGAAGACAGCCATGCCTACGTAATGGGCGATGCCATATCCGACCGCTACAGGGACTAGCGATAACGCGAAGCCATCTTCAAAGTCAGGGTCATCATTGCCGTCTTTACGTTGCATCCATCTGACACAACCCAAGAACAATGCTGTGATGAGCGCCATCGAAAAGAGCAAGCCCATGGAGTTGAACGCCGTTGCGTTCCAACCTTGTCGGGTACCGATGATGTCAGCCCACCAGCCGGTCCGTGATAGGCCGTCGAACGAAGTACCTCCAAGCGCTACCAGTACAACTGCTGAAAGGCCGACCTGTGGAACGACTTGGCCTAACCCCACCAAAGGCCGTCGCACATGAAGGCAGTCGTTGGAAATGTGTACGGGTGACATGGCGGCAACCAATCGACAAAACACCGCTAGCGGATCGTGGGAGCGGAGCCATGAGCGACCTTTCAGGCAGGCCCCAACGCCGCTCCACGTCGTCCACAGGATCAGCATTAGGGCTAATGGGGTGCGGCCCGCGGGACGGTGATACGCGAGTTCCAGCCAGAGGAAGCCGGTCAGCAGTCCCGCTGCGGGATACAACGACCACTGCTTGGCAGCCTCCCCGCTGGCTCGAGCGCTTCCTAACCGAGCGAGAATCTCAAACGGGCTGATCCATCGCCACAAATCTCCTAGGAATGCCGACCCGATAGGTATCAGAACCCATAAGGCCACGAAAACGATGCGCGGCGCGATATTCACCAGAGTGTCGTCCGCTACAACGAAACAGGACGCTATCGCCAATCCAACGAGCACGGTCCCAGCGGTTCGACCGATGATCAGACCGATTCGTCCAATCACAGACCCGAGATTGAGTATCGGTCGGCCAGGGCTAGCGTCGGGAAAACGTGCTTCACGCCAGCCGGACACCAAGGCGGCAAAGGAAATGAGTAGTGCTGCGGCTGCTACCAGACCTAACGTGCTGACGGACATCGGTAACTCCCCTGGGGGACCCACGCCATGCGCATAGAGAGATTTGGCCATTCCGTTGGAGGTTAGAGGCGCGAACACGAATGGGCACCAACCCGCCAAGTGGGGGTAGTGTTTCCACAGTCGCTAATCCTGCAAGAAGGGACTCTTATGAGCATCGACGCGTCGACCGACCCGGTCATCGTTGCAACTGCCCGCAGCCCTATCGGTCGAGCCTTCAAGGGCTCCATGACCGAGATCCGGCCCGACGATCTAAGCGCTCAGATCGTCACCTCGGTTTTGGAGAAAGTTCCCGAACTTCCTCCCGAAGAAATCGAAGACCTCATCATGGGCACCGGCTCCCCTGGTGGTGAGCAGGGCTTCAACATCGGTCGAGCAACTGCAGTACTTGCCGGGCTTGGAGACGTTCCAGGCACCACTGTCAATCGATACTGTTCTTCGTCGCTTCAGACCATCCGCATGGCAGCTCACGCCATTAAAGCCGGTGAAGGTGACGCTTTCATCGCGGCTGGCGTCGAATGCGTATCTCGTTACGCCAAAGGGAATGCGGACAGCCTGCCAGACACCGCTAATCCGATATTCAAGGCACCTGGCGCGCGTTCGAAAGTTCGTTCCGAGGGAGGTCATGGTGATTGGGCTCCAGCCGATGGGCTACCTGACCTTTACATTGCCATGGGTCAAACCGCTGAGAATGTCGCCGAGTTAAAGGGCGTCAGCCGTGAGGCAATGGACGAGTACGGGGTGATGAGCCAAAACAAAGCAGAAGCGGCAATCGAGCGCGGCTTTTTCGAAATGGACATAACCCCGGTGACGATGCCCGATGGCTCGGTGGTGTCCACAGACGACGGCCCCCGCGCCGGAGTTACATTGGAAGCTGTTTCCCAGTTGAAGCCAGTTTTCCGAGAGGATGGTCGAGTAACGGCGGGTAACGCATGTCCCCTTAACGACGGCGCTGCAGCGGTCGTAGTTATGAGTCGAAAGCGAGCCGAAGAGTTGGGGATAACGCCTCTGGCGCGAGTCATCGCTAGCTCGGTCTCCGCTCTCAATCCCGAAATCATGGGACTTGGGCCGATCGAAGCGATCAAGCGAGTGATGGCTAGGGCCAACATGACGATGAGCGACATTGGTCTCGTAGAGATCAATGAAGCTTTCGCTGCTCAGGTCATCCCGTCCGCTGATGAGTTGGGCATCGATATGGTCGACCAACTCAACGTCAATGGGGGCGCAATCGCGCTTGGACATCCGTTTGGTCAAACTGGTGCTCGGATAATGACAACACTGATCAACGGTCTCCAAGATTCCGATAGAACTTTCGGTTTGGAATCAATGTGCGTTGGCGGTGGCCAAGGAATGGCTATGGTCATCGAACGCCTGAGTTGACATCGGTTCGTGTCGAGGTAGACATTCGAAGTTGGCGCCCCCTTTTTCGGGGCGCCGATTTCAATTATTTCTAGACCCTCCGAACCCAACCTGAAACAACCTCGACATGACTCGTTTGCGGGAACATGTCGAGAACGTCGACTCGGTCCAGTTCATATCCGCTGGACGTCATCAGCGCCGCGTCTCTACCGAGGGCTCCGGCATCGCAAGACACCAGTAGCACGTGAGGGGCTTCTGTCTTTCGAATGACTTCTACGCCCTGAGCGCGAAGCCCTGAGCGGGGTGGATCGGCGATCACGACGTCAGCCAACTCCGGCACCCACCTCTCAACAGGAACACGGTGAATAGCCACGTGCGAGCCGAGGTTATGGGCCGCATCCGCAGTTGCTGACGCTGAGGATTCGACGGCAGTGACTTTTTGGAACCAGTCGCCCACCGTTCCAGAAAAGAGTCCAACCCCGGCGTAAAGATCGACCATTGCCTGTTCACCAACGTCATGGTCGGTCAACCACTCCGCGACAAGAGCTACCAACATTTCGGCACCATCGGGCGAACTTTGAAAGAACGAGTTCGCCGATATTCTCCAACGTATTCCCGCTGCTTCTTCAACAATGTAGGCGTCCGCGCCTTTACGTAATTCATTTCGACCAATCACTGGAACCTGATCCGGAACTCGAAAATTCTCCGCTGTTGGCTCCCCCACCACCAATCGGTCTCCAGTGCGCGAACCGACTCGTATGGTCACGTCAGAAGCGTCACCAAAAAATCCCTCTGCGAGAATCTCATCTATCAACGGATGCGCGACCAAGCAGTCGTCCACTTGAACCAACTCGTTCGAGCGAGAACGTCGGTAGGCCGCTCGCCCGTTTTTTACGCCGACTCGAATATTTGTGCGATACCTCACAGTTTCGGGTCCCGACACATAGCCGACGTCCGGTGAAGCGATGGATCCGAGCTTCGTCAGAGCGTTCTCCACGAGGGAGATTTTCCCTTCGATCTGTGCTTCTTCACTCAAATGCTGCCAGT
>Ga0209034_10000478_pt1 | contig 20133 bp, 16 predicted proteins | sample MarorgKNORR_S2LV_2_FD_188219 | JGI IMG/M metagenome (GOLD analysis project Ga0209034, IMG submission 188219) | Marine microbial communities from the Southern Atlantic Ocean, analyzing organic carbon cycling - 250m_A/KNORR_S2/LV (SPAdes) (version 2) | ecosystem: Environmental > Aquatic > Marine...
CGGCCGCGCCGCCAGTGATTCTGACTCAAGCGATCAATCCGGTGGTGAAGGAACTGACAGCAGTGATCAAGCTCCTCGCAGCGGCAGTGATTCTGATTCGAGTGATCAATCTGGTCGACGTTAATATCTCGAGCTCATATGCCACTTGAAGCGATAACGCAGGATCCGCTTTCATACTTAGTAGCACCGGTCACTAAAACGGAATTCTTTAATACCTATCATGAAAAGAAGGCTCTACTTAGCAAGCATAATGACTCTAATAGGTTTCGCGACCTTTTATCTGTTGACCGTATAGACGAAATAATAGCGTCTACAGAACTGCCCCCGTCTTCCTTAGACATGGCTCGTAAAGAGCCCACAATCGAGCGGTCTTATTACACTTTTAAGAACGGCAATATTGATCGTGGAGCGGTAATCAGACACTACCAGGAAGGGGCAACGATAATATTACCTCAACTTCATCTGGCAGATGAGATCCTCTCAAATTTTTGTCGGTCCCTTGAAAATGTCTTCAGTAGCCATGTCCAAACTAACATATATTTAACGCCAGGAAGCAGTCAGGGTTTCAACACTCATTTTGATGATCATGATGTCTTCATTATTCAATTATCTGGCAAGAAGAAATGGCGGCTTTATCAAAAGCCGATTGAAAACCCCTACAAGGGAGAAAGCTTTAACACAAAAGAGTATAAAGCCGGCAAACTACAGAAAGAATTCGAGTTAAAAGAAGGCGACTGTGTATACATACCCAGAGGTCTTATGCACGATGCGATAAGTGTTGGTGAAAAGGCTTCGCTCCATATTACTGTGGGATTGATAGTCAAAAAATGGGCTGACTTAATGCTGGAGGCTCTATCGGAAGTAGCCATTAAGAATCCGAAGTTCAGACGTTCGCTACCACCAGGCTTCGCTCGTCCTGATTATAACGACAAATCCGCTAAAATATATTTTGATGAACTAGTAAACGAATTTCAAAAAGATTCAAACTTCGACGCAGTTTTCGAACTAATTAAAGAAAATTTCCTACGTGAACGCACTCCTAACTTACGAGGCTCTCTTGTAGATGCCTCCTCAACCTTCCTTAAAGAAAGCCTCTATATCCGGCGAGACAATCTACAAGCTACTTTAAAGCTCGAGGAATCTGAAGCCATAATCATTTGTGGAGGGGGCGATCTACGCTTTGAATTAAAAATGTCTGAAGCACTAAAAGTTATCCTTTCCGGCGAACCATTTTCAGCCACAAGCCTCACGGATTGTGAAGACAACTCTACGCTAGATATGATTAAAAAGCTGACCGCTTTTGGAATAATTGAACCAATAAACAACACCTAATCTACTCCCCGCTCGGTAGATGACATTTTGGCTATCCACTTGCTTGATTTCCTAAATGATAATGATTATCATTAGTATTATAGTTATTATTAAGATACACAGGCAGTAATTATGAGACAGTTCCCTTTTAATAAATCGAAGATTGCTATAGGCATAGTCCTAGTATCAGCTTCTTTCCATTCAATCGCACAAAATTCTGAATCAGAAGATATTGAACTTGAGACCATAACTATCGTTGGGTCACAGCAAGATGCCAGGAATGTGGCTGGAACAGCCATGGTAGTTACTGCGGAGGATCTAGAGGTTTTTGAGCACACCGACATTCATAAGATTCTATCTTCAGTGCCGGGCGTAAATTTCAGGCCTGAAGAAGGATACGGGTTGAGACCTAATATCAGTATAAGAGGTACCTATGCTGATAGGTCAGGAAAAATAACACTTATGGAAGACGGGGTTCTTATAGCACCCGGTCCTTATTCCGCATCCTCGGCTTACTATTTCCCAACAGTAGGAAGATTGGCAGGTGTCGAGGTCTTAAAAGGTGCTTCTGCTATAACTCAAGGCCCCTACACCATCGGTGGAGCATTAAACTTGCTAAGTACACCTATACCCGGGGAACAGTCCGGATTTTTCAATCAAGAGATAGGACAAGATGGAGCTCAACGAACCCACGTTACGTACGGCAACTCAACTGAAAATTTCGGGTTTTTGCTGGAAGCTCACGTTTGGGAGACCGATGGTTTTGATGATATCCAGGATGAATCAGGCGATACGGGTTTCAGTAAGGATGACTACGTTGCTAAATTCCGTTTGAATAGTGATCGTGATACTGATGTCTACCAAGAGTTGAATTTTAAATATCAATGGTCCGAGGAGGACTCGAATCAGACTTATGTGGGTCTAGCTGACAGGTCTTTTAAGGCCGATCCCCATGAGCGTTATGGATTAACTAAATACGACAACATGGACAATGATCATGAGACACTCTCCCTGAATTATGGTGTTTCAGTGGGTCAGTTTGAGTTTAAAGCTACTTATTACGAAAATGACTTTGCTCGCGACTGGTTCAAGGTAGATAAAATAGATAACAAGAAAGTTTACGGCTTAGGAAATGGCATAAACAATATAATCGGTGCAGCAAATTCCGGCAGCGCTGATGCGCTCGCCATACTCAATGGCGACAATGCTGAAGCGGTCCAGATCAAACTAAAGCATAATAATCGAGAGTATGAGTCTGACGGTTTAGACCTAAGATTAAACTGGAGTAATGACATACACTCCGTGACGGTAGGCTATCGTGATACCGAAGATAGTGAGGACCGATTTCAGTGGTACGAAGTTGCTGACTGGAGTGGAAGCAAAATGGGTGCTCTATCCATATATGGAAGTCTTCCAGGTTATTCCTCCAATAACAGATTGACTGAGGCTGAGGCTAAAGCTTTCTACATTCAAGATGTCATCACTTTGGATAATCTTACTCTCAACATCGGATATCGTTCTGAGGATTGGGAAATTACTCAGGAGCGATACGTTGACTCTGCTCGGAGTACGGTGAATGCCGCGAAAGGCTATCCTAAGGTATTAGCGAATGACGATGTGAGCCTGTTTGGTGCAGGAGCGGTCTACGACATTAATGATTCGATATCAATTTATGCTGGCTTTAACGATGGTTTTACTCCCACTGGTGGAGGAGCAGATCCTGAAAAGGCAGACAACACAGAGTTAGGGGTGCGCTATGATAATGGCAATACCTACATCGACATTGGTTATTTCCAGACAGATTATAAGAACATGTTTGGAAGCTGCACCGCGTCGGGTGGCGCTATAGGTGACTGCGAAATTGGTGATTCCTACAATGCCGGAGAAGCTGAAATAAACGGATTCGAGATATTCGGACAAACCGTTTTTGAGTCCGGTGGTTTAACCTTTCCAGTATCGTTAAGCTACACTTCTACTAGTGCTGAATTTGAAAACACTTTTAGCAGCTCTTTCTGGGGTACTGTCACTTCTGGTGACGATATCCCTGATACTGTAGATTCTCAACTCGCTTTTAGCGTAGGTTTTGACAACGGAGCAGGTTGGTCTGGAAATGCAACATATTATTCGTTTGGTGATACCTGTTCTGTGGCTAGTTGCCCAGCGGGCACTGAGATTGATAGCCATTCAGAACTGGACCTTGTGATTACTAGGAAATTCAGCGAATCGTTGGATGGTTATCTGACGATAATGAATGTTACGGAAGAAGAAGACATAGTCGCAAGAGCACCCAAAAACGGGGCAAGGGCTCAAATGCCCAGGACCGCGCTAGTAGGCCTTCGCTGGAGATTCTAAATAAGTTCCCGGAATTCCGGCAAACGTCGACGAAAGAGGCGAGCACCAGATATGATGAAAGCTGCTAAGCGCCTTATAATTGCTCTGGCCCGCATAATAGCTAATCGATGTGGGTTAGTTAGTAGCGAGTCAGGAATCGCCGAGCGATTGAGAGTATCTCATCACTTTCTACCAACGACAGACCCTTCTGCACGAAATCAGATAATTCAGCTTCTGTAGGAAAAGAATAGTAATTCCCCTCTTCGATTTGCGGGACGCAGTTTAACTCATTACCAGCAGCGAGCGTATTCACAGCCTCTATAAGTTTTTGGCAACCAGCCTCATACAGTTGAAGTACATGCCATAGGTAAGATCTACTTTTTTGAACCGGAAAGTAGGTCGATCCAACAATAGGCCCCGCGTCAATACTATGATCGTCGATGTAGTGTAAAGTCGAACCAATTTGCTTATCACCATTCAGCATCGCTCTGAACGTAGCCATTATGCCCTTGTAAGCCGGCAACAACCCTGAGTGAAGATTCAGTACGCCATACTTGGGTATCTCGATTACAACGTCCTTGAGAATTACACCATAGCGAATGGAGATAACCAGATCAGGCGATGATTCCTTAAATTTCTCGAGATCGGTTCCTGTATTTATTGCATTAAATTCCTGGATCTTCGTACCTGCAAGATGGCCAAGCGCCTCAAATGTTTTGAGCTCAACACTTGGTGCTGGGTGACAACCATCGATGAGCGGGAATAAAAGCTCATTAAACAAATCTTGCTCAAAAAACTTTAAGGTCTGCAAGCCAGGGTGAAGATTTTCAACATTGCCCACAAAAGCTGACAACCCGATGGTCAACTGATGCTCGACTAGGGCAGGCACCAATCTATTAAGTGCGATACAACTGGCGATGTCCTTATTAACTAAGAGAGTAATTTTCACGTGAGAATGCGATGAGGGAAACGATTAATCCTAGACTAATTATGGGACTGCAATAACTTTGCGAACGCGGCCGTCGCCTTTTGTAATGAAGTACAACTCACCCTGACTATCAGTACCGAGACGAAGTCCAGCCCGGTTCCCCCGCGCATAGGTATTAGGAAATCCCACTGCATCTGCAACATTTCTCTCATAACCAGCAAATGTCACCCGCAGTTCGCGGATGGTAGCCAGGTTCCCAGGCTCCAGGTTATCGGTATCTATATAAAACACCCGTCCCGTCACCATATCGGTAAAAACAGCCTTGCCCTCTAAAGCAGGGATAGCACTACCGCGGTAAACGAATACACTACTGATGGCATTTCCTTCATCGTGATCAAACTGGGCTACCGGATAAGTAAATTCCTGCTCATCTTGCGGGAGTGGGTACACCGGATTTGGCCGCACATTGCCGATTCCAAAAGCAGTGGCGAAGGTGCCTTCTCGTAGCCGCCAGCCATAATTGGCCCCAGCGATACCGATATTAACCTCTTCGATCTGGGACTGACCTATATCACCGATATACATTGTGCCTTCGATATCAAATGAAAAATGTTGAGGATGGCGCAGACCATATACCCAAATCTCCGGAGCCACACCTTCTATACCGACAAAAGGGTTGTCAGCCGGAATACCATACGCATTATCCCCTCCAGCCAAAGGGTCAATTCGTATGATAGCCGACATGGGTTCGCTCATAGACTGTCCGCGTTCTCGGGGATCATTGGCTCCCCCGCCATCGCCGAAACTAGCGTATAACAGACCGTAGTCTGATGTTCCCTCGATCGCCGCATAGTTAAAAGCTAGGTTACCGATATTGTGGTTCTGATCAAATTGACCCATACGAAAAATCTCGCGCGTAGCCCCGGAAAAAACATTGGCACCAGGATCATCTGCTGTCCATTCACGGATTACACTCGCGTGATTACCGTCATCATCATCTAAATAATTAGCTAAACCACTGTCCGAGCTCACACTAAAGGATGTATAAAACTTGCCAAATCCTGGCTTGCCTGTTTCAGCGAATTCGGGATGAAAGGCGAATCCCGCCAGACCGGTTTCGTTAGGAAACATGGAATCATCAAACCCTACGCTTCGTCTTCGCACATCCAAAAAAACTGTTGGCCTGCTGCCATCTTCGTCAGTGATATACAAAAGCCCCCGCAAGTCGTTGATCACCAACCGTCCCGATCCATCCGGAATCGGACCCATATACTGAATACGAGCGAAAGCCTCGTTGGTCTGAAGTGGCTTCTCAGTATCCTCGCTAAGAGGAACTCTCGTGAATTCTGCGAGGGCAATTGCGATATCCCCCTTTACTATCTTCTCAGGGATAGGATCTTCCAAAGGTTCCCGACTCGATTCCGCGCCAAAAGCTGAAATGCATATACCTATTCCAGTTACTAAAATGGAAAGTGTTGTTTTCATGGGCTTGTTCCGTTTGCTAAATTAACACTGTCTGATCCAGAATGTGGTTCCAGCGCTACGTAAGGCAACCACGCAACCGCAGATCATAACGTGATCACAGGAAAATCGGTACGCAAGAATTTCAAATTATGTCTGAACTGAAATACGAGACACTTCATTACGAAGTGACGCAACAAATAGCCAAGATCACTCTTGATCGCCCTCCGGCCAATCTTATTAATCTCAAGATGACACAGGAATATCATGCAGCTTTGCAGCGGGCTGACATGGATCCAAATGTACGAGTTATTATCCTGTCAGGCGCAGGCGATGGCCTTTCTGGCGGGGTCGATCTGAAGTACATTGAAGAGTTCGATTCAACGGAAATGAAAGAGTATTTACGGTTGTTTTACGTGGGTACCATTGACCTAGTTAGAAGCTTAACAAAACCTATCCTCGCCGCAGTGCATGGCTATGCACGGGAAGGTGCGTGCACCCTTGCCTTTGCCTGCGACATGATTATCGCGTCCGAGGATGCTGACTTTGCTTACCCTGGGGTCGCCAATCTTGCTGCCCCACCAGGAATGCACGTTTGGCTACTTCAGCGGTTAATTGGCCGCATGAAGGCTGCTGAGCTTATATTCACTGGTAATTCTATAGGGGCCAGCGAGGCAGAGCATATGGGGTTGATCTCTAAAGTGGTAGGTGCTGGCAGTTTGCTCTATGAGGCGGAGAAAATCGCTCGGAAAATGGCCGAGATGTCACCACTCGCCCTGAAACGCACTCGAGATTTGATGTATCAAATGGAAGACATGAACTTCGCCGATGTGCCTGAAGCGGCAGTAGAGGCTCTCTCGGCCGCCTTTGATAGTGAAGACAGCAAAGAAGCTCGCAAGGCATACATTGAGAAACGCAAGCCTGTATGGACTGGCAAGTAACTGTAGCTATCGTCATCGAAGATTAAGGAAACAACAATATTTCTGCTGCTAAGCAGTCACTTGCGTGAGGGTGAATCCTCCAGTTTTACATTTTTCGAAACCCAGCCGCTGGTTAATGCAGGTAGGTCGCTCACCAACTACGTGACTCACATAAACGATTTGTGTATTAGCTTGTACGGCAATCAGATCAAGCATTCCCAAAATAAGTTCTCGATGGTAATCATCCAAACCCACACAGGGCTCGTCCAGGATTAGCACTCTGGGATGTTTCACCATAGCCCGTGCAAGTAATACCAGCCGTTGTTGCCCGAAGGAAATCTCATTATAAAAATGCCGCTCAAAATCAGAGATGCCGAGAGCTGACAACCACTCTTTGGCAACAACCTTTTCTGATGCTCCGCTGTCGTCATAGAGTCCTATTGAGTCAAAGAATCCCGATACCACTACATCAATCACCCTCCATCCTTTCACGTACTTGTTATGCAACTCATTGGATATAATGCCGAACTGAGCTTTGACCTCCCATATTGTCTCGCCGCTACCCTTTCGGCGTCCAAACAGGAATACCTGTTGTCCATAACCCTTATGATTTTCCCCGTCTATTAGACTCAACAGCGTGGATTTGCCGCATCCATTAGGGCCCTCGATAAGTACATGGTGATCAGCTTCCATTCTCCAATTAATATCGTTGAGTACTTTCAGCTCACCGTAACCTGCATCAACTCCATCTAGCTGAATGAGCGGCTGGCTATTAGCTGTCAACGCTTCCTCTAGATCAGGACACACCGGTATGTTCTCAGGCAACTTAGGCTTCTTCTCTTGCACCCGACAAAAATCATCGACGGACTCCACCTGAGATCTCTTTCCTTGAGCGAGGAGCCGTAACTTGTCGATGACAGCCAAATGGGTGACACCAGGTAAGATGTGGCTGGATCTCCGGCAGAGTTGAAGGCTAGAAAACCCAGCATGCGAAAATTGTTCGATACAATCGACGATACGTTGTTGAGATTCTCGATCAATGCTCTCAAGCGGATCATCCAGGATGAGCAATTGCGGCAGCCCTTCCTGCCGCGAATACAGAGCTCGGGCTAACAATACTTTTCGAATCTGACCAGAGGATAGATATCGAATACCCTTTGCAGAAAATTCGACCAAGCCTAGTGTATCTAATAGCCTCTTTAATAGATTGGGATCCTGTTGATTTGCTGGTCGAGAGGACTGGATTAGATTTATCGCAACTGTGCCTGTGTCTTGGGCATCGGATCTATACTCACTTATATCAAGTCGGTTATCCCGTAGCCATAGCCGTTGTTGTTCTTCAAAGGAGACAATGTGTATGTCCCTGGCTGGTTCGAATCCATCCCAATAACTTACGTAATTTAGCGATTCGGGACGTTTGCCAGCTAATAGGTTAGCTAGCAAGGACTTACCTGCACCATTGGGGCCGTACAGGCACCAGTGCTCTCCCTGCAAGATTTGAAATGAATCTACTTGCAGCACATTGTCCCGTCCAATCCGACACAACGCGTTTTCAATCCTTACAATCGCTTCCATTAATCCACATCACCAATCCTATTAACCCCGATGTTGCCACACCCAAGGCATCGAAATATAGGCACTTTATTGCTTTTACTTATAGATAGCCTTAAGCTGCGCGCCATGCGAAGTGCGGACCCTCTCTTCACTATTAACCTTATCCTGACCACTCTAATCTCTACCCTACTACCCTTGAAAATATTAGCAGCAGAAGAGAAAGGTGAACGCCTGTTCCTTGATAATTGTGCTGAGTGTCATCAAGTTGACGGGAAAGGAATACCAGGCATTTATCCGGCACTCGATGCTAATGAAGTCGTATCAGGTAGTGGAGTGGATGTGGCTCTAGTATTAATTATAGGGAGAGGAGAGATGCCGTCATTCCGGGGGTCGATTCTGCCAGAGGAAATGGCAGCTGTTATTAACTATGTCAGGAATGCGTGGAGTAATTCGGGAGACCTAATCTTGGCTGAAACCATAGAATCGTTACAATGAAAAGAGACCTTCTACCCCTATTAGCTTGCATAGAAACAGGGATAAATAGGTTAAGCAAAAATTCAATTGATCTCTTTTGGAAGGCTCTCTATTAACTGCGTAAATAAGAAGCACCATTAATATCTATAATGGCGCCAGTAGAAAATTCCGCCCCTTCAGAGCACAGAAATAAAACCGCATGAGCAACTTCTCGAGCTTCGGCAACCCGGTTCAAGGGACTCTGAGCTCTAATCTCCACTCCTTCTTTCCCCTGTAAACGATCAGCTGTAAGTTCTGTGTTGACGAAACCGGGGGCCACTGCTCCGACAAAGATATTATAGGGAGCTAGACCCACAGCGAGTGATTGACTCAGTGAATTCAGCCCAGCCTTGCTGGCTCCGTAGGCTGGCTTCGTCGGTTCACCCCGGAAAGCGCCTCTCGAAGTCACATTGACGATCCGTCCACCTCCCGACTCAATCATGTACCGAGCTGCACAAAAGCAAACATTAGCAGGCCCATGAAGATTAGTGTCGATAGTCTGACGCCAAGCGGCTTGCCAGTCATTGTAGGTAGTCGATTCCAACGGATGATGAATACCAATTCCAGCATTATTAATAACTATGTCAAGATCGCCAAATTGCTTATTGGTGGAAGCAATAGCTGTGGCAACTTCATCTGGCTTTGCGATATCTGCTTGCACGACTATATGTCCTGTTCCGCAAAGTCCAGTCAAGGTTTCTTTAGCCGCGGCCTCGTTGGAGCGAAAGAGAATTGCCACTCTCGCACCTCGCTCGGCAAAGGCTTTTGCAATAGCGCGTCCGATACCCCGAGAGCCTCCGGTCACGAACACGTTCTTGCCATCAAACTCCGAGCTGATTTTTTTCTGGTCACGAGCGGACATTCCATCTCCTTTCCACATTGTTAATCATCAAAGCGTAGTAGATTCAGAGAGGAATAAACGTATTCATTCCGTTTGAGCTGTCTACAGTGCCAGGTCTTCCAACTTGTTCTTGTTGCGTCATAGCCAGCAATAGCGCAGAGTCGGAGGGAGTGTTTGCCACAAATCGCTCCCCGTTAGCTGCAAGACGGCCAATGACTATGCCCCGCTCCGCTACTCCTTTATTGAAACTGACGGTATAAGTTTCAATAGTGGCCCCCCCATTTGGGGTTTCGGAGAATGATGGGCTCGGCATTTCATCAATTTCCGGTTGATAACTGGTGGGGTTTTCCCGTTGCCATTTACTTTCCCAAGGAGTTGCTGAATAAATACCAGTGGCATGTTTACTGAGGTAACCACCATTAGCCGTGACTAACCCTAGCCGGCTTGGATCAGCTCGCAACAGAGGCAGCATCGAGGCAATAGCATGTAATGAATAATTATTACCCGGACCACCAAAAAACGGTAATCCTCCTGTGACCGTCAGGCCGCGTGAGTCATTATAAGCTATTCCCATTTCCTTACAGGCAATTTCCACCGCTGACGGAAAGCAGGAATATAAGTCGAAGTAGTCGATGTCATCGATCTTTTTCCCAGCCATGGTCAACGCTTTCTGAACATTTAACTTCAACGCCGGCGCTGAATAATAGTTTACCCGTTGACTCATCGTAAGCTTGTCATTTGCCTCACCGCATCCATGAATAAAGACCCATTTTTTCGGATCGATTGCCAGTTCTCTTGCTTTACCGACGGAAGTCATGATGATCGCAGCACCCTGATTTACCCCGTCCATTGCATTCATCCATTTGGGATAGGGGAAACAAATGAAACGATTATCGGGGGTAACGGTAATCAATTCTTGCGCATTACGCCTCTTGCCAAAGAAAGCATAGGGGTTTGAGGCAGCTACTTTGCTAAAAGGCTCGAACAACTCACCTAGCTGCTGCATGTGTAGCTCTATCGAATTGCCTTGGTGAGCACGTAGTGCATTTTCAAAAAGCGGGTAGGATTGAATGGGCACACCTATGCCATATGTAAACTCGTGTGGAGTGATGAGTTTTTCACCTAGTCCCCGATCCTCCATTGAACCTGCGTCTTCCTCATGCCAGTCCAGGTCTATCTCATTACGCAGTGCAAGTTGAGCTGTTTTTATCGCCTCGGAACCAGCTATAAGAGCAACATCTATTTCCTTATTACTTATCCGCTCCGCCGTTTCATTGACATACATTTGCGGCGTATTGCCACCCACATTGCCATAAATAGCGTTTACCGGATTAGCTCCGATGCGGCGGGCGATAGCACGAGGCGGATTTTCCGCCCGTCCAAATGGAATCTCTAAGCGAGGTCGGTTAGTAGAATCGAGAATAAGTCGGACCGCGATTACAGTATCTATTTGGTGCGCCAGCTCGGCACCGATTCCGCTGTCGGCAAGTGCTTCCATAGCGGCAAGACTCGAAATCCCCACAGGCGGTTGAGCTTTGTCGGGCAAAACATTTTTCTCAGTGAACTGGCCGGCACCCACTAGGACCGGAGTAGAGTCGTCCATTAATTGATCAAGTTTAGAGTTGGCGACATAAGGGAGCGGAATTCGATCCCCCACTTTCCCGCACGTTTACTCAACACCCAGAGCGCTGGTACACGGCGATAGACTTCGTTAGAGGTATTAATTCGTTCAAATTCCAACTCAAATATTGCTCGCTCTGGCGATACTGAGAGCACGCTTAGATCTCGAAAGACGCTGTGATCCCAGTCTTCCCGCTCTTCCATCTGAGGAAAGTCAGGCCGCACAACGGGCGAAAGCGCATCCTCAGCATGAATAAAAAAGCTATTATTCAGCACCACTTGTGGCACATGGTTGACTCGACCCAAGGCATTATGATCAGTGTCATTGAAGGCGTTGAAAAACCCGACGATAGCTGCTGTTGCTTCCATTCTAGCCTGATTCTTTATAGTTTCGTCGATTTGTTGTTGTCCTGGCAGCCCTGCCCTGTACTGCATTCCCCACGTATCACCTTGTTTAGTAAAAACATAAAACACAAAGCCAGATTGATAGATTTCACCCAAGTTATTGCGTCGACTGAATTCCACGCCAATATTAACCTTACTTTCCGAAACTTGATGCATAGTAACTTCGTCAAAGCTGCTACTTGCCCACCCCTGGCGTCGAAGCATCGTAAAATTCTGAGCAAATTGTTCTGGTGATTCAGCAATTATTAGACCAGAAGGAGAATGAGTTATATGTGGATAGTTAAGCACCTGCCGAACATTAGCAATACTTCCAGAATTCCACGCGACCAAGAACCGTTCTAGCGCACTACGTGCCTGCTGCGCTGCGGTTTCTAGATTCTGAGCCACAGCATTTTGTGCAACGCATGCCAACCCCATCAGCATGATGGTCAGAATTCGCTTCAAAATACGGATAGACACCATAGCTAAACCTTATGTCAGTTAGAAACGTATCCGCATTATTCTGATTGCTCCACCCAATTGCAATGTTACACTTCTCTTCTAATTTTACTGGTGTACAAAAAAGGAAATTATAATCAGTCCTCTCGACCCCCAAGCTAGGGCCCTACTAGATGCAATAGAGGAGTCTGGGGCACCTCCACTAAATGCTTATGTCCCAGAGGAAGCTCGACTTGTATACGATAAGGCCAGTCAACTGGTGCGCGGCACTCCTCCTGACCCAGCCTTCACTGAGGAGATTACTATCCCCGGTCCGGGCGGTGATATACGGGCCTTTCTGTACCGACCTAGTAATCAGCCGAAGCTGCCCACATTGGTGTATTTTCATGGTGGGGGTTACACAATCGGCTCGTTGCAGAGCCATGACTGTGTCTGCCGTGGCCTCTGTGTAGAAGCAGAATGTATTGTCATTTCGGTTGACTATCGACTGGCTCCAGAGCACAAATACCCAGCAGCTGCAGACGACGCCTGGGCAACCACGCAATGGGTCGCGGCACATGCCGAATTTCTTGGGGGCGATCCCGAGAGAATCGCTGTGGGTGGAGACAGTGCCGGCGGCAATCTTTCCGCTGTTGTCACCCACTATGCCAAGCAAGTAGGCAGCCCATCTCTAGTTTTTCAGTTACTGATTTACCCAGGAACTGAAATGAGCTGTTCCTTCGAATCTCACAAAACTTTCGGGGAAGGTTACCGCCTCACCAAGGAACTTATAGCTTGGTTTTATGAGCATTATTTCTCGCCAGGGGACGATATCAGCGACTGGCGCGCTTCTCCTTTAAATGCTGAAGACTTTAGTGACTTACCCGCAGCCCTTATACTATCAGCTGGTTATGACCCCCTGCAGGACGAAGCCAAAGCTTACGCAGACAAACTAACAGTAGCGGGTGTGCAAGTTAAACACTCTCACTACGAAGGGATGATACATGGCTTTATCACTATGCCTGGCGCCATCGATAAAGCTAAAGAAGCGATCAGCGAATGTGCAAATGAACTGAAGAAGGCATTTAACCCCTTAATGTGATTCCGAACCAAAATTCAATGCATACTATATTTGAGGAAATCGAGTCTTGTTTGTAAACACCCACAAAGTGCTCCAGCATATGCGATCAATGATCGCGCTTTGGGTGTGTTGTTCGTTCTCCCTGACAGTTGTAGCGCAATGTGATCAGACTCGAGCTGGTATACAGGTAGCTCAAGGCTCTGTTTATTTGGATAGTAACAGCAACGGCATATACGACCGGGGTGATGCTGGTATTGGAGGAGTACGTGTCAGTAATGGCTGTGAGGTCGCGCTTACTCAAAGCGACGGCAGTTACCGGATTGATCTAGCACCTACAGAAATTCTCTTTATTTCGAAACCTGCCGACTACTCACTTCCTTTGGACGAAAATAATATTCCGGAGTTCTTTTACCGCCACTACCCAGAAGGCACCCCTACTGAGATTGCGGGCACATCCGTGGAATGGTTGTTCCCGGTCACCGATCCCACCGGCCCTCTGCCGGACCAGATTGATTTTGCTCTTTACCAAGATACAACAAGCAGTTTACGGTTCAAGGCTCATGGCTTTGCCGACACCCAAGCTCGCTATGACTCAACTGAAGATATGTTGCGGGAAGAGCTGGTTAATCCTCTAATCGGAAACCCTTATAATGCGAAGTTTGGCATTACGGTAGGCGACGTTGCCTTCGACAATCTGACGATCTATGACCGTCATAAACGCATGATGAGCCTAATGGATATTCCGCAATGGTATCTCCCAGGAAATCACGACCTAAACTTCGAATCGCCCAATGCATTGTTTGCCAACGAGACTTACAAGCATCATTTTGGCCCAACCTATTACTCTTTTGACGAAGGCTCGATTCATTTTGTTGCTTTGAACAACGTGGAGTATGCAGGAGTCGAAGACTCTTCGCGCGCGGGCAACTATCGGGGCTTTATAAGTGCACGGCAATTAGACTGGTTAAAAAATGATCTCGAAAGTGTACCAACCAATAAACTCATTGTGATTGCCACTCATATCCCTTTGTTGGCAACTGCGGACGATGGCAAATCGCTTCCCACAACCGGACCTGGAACGGAGAATTTTACCGAACTTATTGAAATTCTTAATTCGTTCGAAAATATTTATGGTATCGCCGGTCATGACAGCAGCAACAGCTTTAAAGTAGAGATCAACCACAACCATGGCTGGAAAGGCACCCCTTGGATTGCGCATACTCTTGCAGAAGTACGCGGAAACGGCTGGACTACGGGCGTAGTGGATCCGCGTGGCGTTCGGGACGCCATGATGCAAGACGGAAATCCAAATGGTTTCTACCTGTTAAAATTCGACGGAATAGATGTAGTACCCGAATTTATCCCCTTCCCCTTCGGGCCGGATGCTGGTCGGCGCCTTCGTATTGTACTCGACCCTACATTGGAATCTTCACAAAGCGATAGCATTAACCGGGGATCATTACAGGCCGGTACCAAGCTGGTAGTGAATCTTTTTGACGGAGGAGTGCGAGATACGGTGTGGGTATCATTGGATGGGTCCCCTGAATTACCAATGATCTATACTGTGCGAACTGACCCCTACGTAGATCTAATTTATCAGAAACTTTTAGGTACCGACAGTCAGATCGGCGCGCCCACTCGGTCAGCACATATCTGGGAATATCTCCTTCCAAATAACCTCACCATCGGCATCCATCGCGTTGAAGTCACTACAGAAGACGAATTCGGACAAATTCAGCGTGCCGCGTTTAGCTTTGAAATAGAGGAACAGTAGACCTGATATCATTTTATCCTTCGACTATCTTGGAAATAGCTGGCTTCGTTGCGACTCAAAGCGACAAATTTTTACCCCTTTTGCGGGTATTTATCGGCGACTTTTATCGTTTCAAACAAACAATCGAGATCAAGAAATAGTCGGTAGGCAATAATTAATAATGATGGTTCAAACCAATCCAGACAAAGTTATTATGGGCCTTCATACGGTTGACCTCGGCCATGAAACACCCGCCGGGCCTCAGGTCTAAACTCTTTGTAAAAGTTCTTAATTGCGAGTTCACGAGCTCAATGTATGTGAAATACTTGGGACTATATTAAGAAATAACACGCATGTATGATGCCAAAATTGAATTTTAAACCTACATTCTAATGAAGGAATATGACTACATTATCATAGGTGCTGGCACTGCTGGATGCGTATTGGCAAACCGCCTTTCGGCAAAGCCCGATATCAGCGTACTGCTGCTGGAAGCTGGAGGCAAAGATGATTATTTCTGGATCGATATCCCTGTAGGTTACCTGTATACCATCGGCAATCCGCGTACCGACTGGTGTTACACCACTGAGCCCGACCCTGGATTAAATGGGCGTAGCATTGGCTATGCTCGGGGAAAGGTGCTAGGTGGCTGCTCTAGCATTAACGCTATGATCTACATGCGCGGCCAAAAAAGCGATTTTGATCATTGGGAATCATTGGGTAACCGCGGCTGGGGATGGGATGATGTGCTGCCGTTCTATAAGAAATCTGAAGATTACCAGCACGGTGCCAATGACTTCCATGGCGCTGGTGGTGAGCTAAGGGTGGAAGAACGGCGAGTTAACTGGGAAATACTGGATGCCTGGCGCGATGCTGCAGAAGAATGTGGTATTCCAAAAATCCAGGAATTCAATCGAGGGGACAATTTTGGCAATGCATATTTCCAAATGAATCAGCGCCGTGGTTCCCGGTGGAGCGGTACTAAGGGCTTCCTCCGTCCTGTGTTAGACAGGCCAAACTTGGAAATCTTAACCAACGCGCACGTTGAGAAACTTAAAATATCCAGTAATACACAGGGAAGAAGTCAAACCACAGGGGTACTCTTTCGAACAAAAGATCAAGGCGTTCGGACTGTTACAGCCAGGAGGGAAGTAATTCTTTCAGCTGGATCTATTGGATCTCCACAGATCCTGCAACTCTCTGGAATTGGCTCAGGAACATTTCTGAATAGCAAAGGTATAGACGTCATGCATGATCTACCTGGCGTTGGTGAAAACTTACACGATCATTTACAGATAAGATCCGTTTACAAGGTTCAAAATACGGTCACATTGAACGAACGCGCCAATTCGCTCATCGGTAAGGCATTGATGGGCCTTGAGTACATGCTCTTTCGAACAGGCCCACTAACGATGCCTCCGTCTCAGTTAGGCGCCTTCGCCAAGAGCAACTCAAAACAGTCAACAGCAAATATTGAATGGCATGTACAACCTCTGTCACTGGATAAATTTGGCGATTCGCTTCATGAATTTAATGCTATCACTCCTGCTGTATGTAATCTCCGACCCACCAGTAGAGGTCACGTCCGTATAAAGAATCCTCAATCGGCAGACTATCCAGCCATTACACTCAACTATCTCTCTACAGAGGAGGACAGAAAAGTTGCGGTCGAAGGTCTTAAATTAACGCGCCAGATTATGGCAGCCAAGGCATTGGAAAAATTCCAACCACAAGAATGGAAACCTGGACTTGGATTGACCACGGAAGAAGACCTCTATACGGCCGCCAGTGATCTCGGCACCACAATTTTCCACCCTGTAGGTACCTGCAAAATGGGCAACGACGATATGGCAGTGGTGAATGACCGACTGCAGGTACAGGGGATAGAAAGGCTCCGGGTAATAGATGCCTCCATCATGCCACGCATCACTTCTGGCAATACCAATGCTCCGACGGTGATGATTGCAGAGAAAGGCGCAGAGTTCGTATTAGAGGACTATTAATATTTCAGTTTGATGAGTTACCATGCTTTATGATGAAACCCGAGATGATAAACTTGTTTGCGGTACCTGTAGCCAAATCTCCGATTGGCAGGAACTACACTGACAGCGAATTAAAATATATTGAATCGCAACTGGAGCGTCCTTCAAAGGCGATTGATAATTATGCATCCCCTAACAAGAATGTGCTGGCCCACGATGAACTGAAAGACCTGCAAACTATTATTCAACAACATTTAGATAACTATTTTAAAGCTGTCTATAACACTTCGAATAATGTCGCTCTCCAGATTACACAATCCTGGTTGACACTCTCTCGAAAGGGCGAATCGCATCACTCGCATACACATCCTAATAGCGTAGTGAGCGGAGTCTTGTATGTAAACGTGGCCGGAAATGACGGTATTAATTTTTACCGCAACGAAGAGAATCTATGGTTCGAACTAGAACCCAGTGAAACAAACTACTACAACTCCTACAAGATACATGTAGCGACCAAAGTAGGAGACTTGGTGCTGTTCCCATCCTCTGTAAAGCATGGAGTAAACAAAGTTACTGAGGACATTAAGCGAGTCAGTCTTTCATTTAATACATTTTTTTCAGGAGAAATGGGAAATCCAGAATTTTCTAATGCTCTCCGAATAACTACTAGCTAACACTAAAGAAAATACAAAATGATATTTTATTATGCCCCCAAAACTGTCTCATTAGCGTCACATATTGCCCTCGAGGAAGCCAGCGCAAAATATGAACCAAAGAAACTGGATTTCTTTGCAACGGAACAACGCTCAGATGAATACCTGCAGATAAATCCCAAAGGTCGAGTGCCCGCGCTAGATACCGGAGAGGGTATAATCTCAGAAACACCCGCAATATTAACGTACATCGCGCAAACCTTCCCAAGTGCGAACCTTGCTCCTTTAAACGATCCTTTCAGATTCGCAAAGATGCAGGAATTCAATGCCTATCTCGCGTCTACTGTGCACGTAAATCATGCACACAAGTTCAGAGGTACGCGTTGGACAGACGATGAGTCGGCTATAGAGACTATGAAGGCGAAAGTTCCTCAAACAATGCACGATAGTTTTGAGTTAATAGAAAACAACATGTTCGCCGGCCCCTGGGTATTAGGTGAAAATTATTCTGTTTGCGACGGTTATGTGTTCTGCATCTCGCTTTGGCTAAAAGGCGACAGTGTGGACATCAATGACTTTCCTAAAATCGCGAAACATAATACACGCATGCTAGGTAGAGCTTCTGTGCAAAGCTTGTTGCCGATCTATGGCCTCTCCTGATTAACCGCGCTCCTTACTTACATAGTAAAAGTTTAACCAAGTATCCCATTCATTAGAATCATGATTAAACTGTTCAAGAAACTTATGGACACTGCCATCAGGTCTGGGTGTCCAGTTTCCACGAAAATCCCAAACCGCCCCTGCGAAGTTGTAGATACTGCCTTCTAGTAACATTGAATCGCCCCTGATGTTCCCGACAATATCTATTGAGAAACGATCTTCCGATACCCAAACCTGGCGCCATTCTCTAGTAACTGGATTATAATAAGTTAAGCTTGTACCGGTGCTGCCACTAACGCCTCTCCAATGTTCTAAAAGCATGCAGCCACTTTCTATTTTTTGGATAGTATCCTCGCCTACCTTAGCTCCTGTAGAACTATCGAAAACCTCCCATTCACCTACCCAAAAATCAAAATCTGAGAAGCCGTTTAGGCCTTCACAACCGATTTGCTGGCTAAGGCTAATAGGGGAGATAGCTGTTGCTAGTAGCAGTGCTAGACTCGATACTTTATACATTCTTATCTAAACTCCTACCTCAAAATATTAATCTTTGAAATTCGATATACTATACAAGGCTTTTATTAGCTACTGAAATCATTGCAAAGCATCGGTAGACTTGGCAACCTTAACGCTAGGGTAAAAGAAAAATACGAGGATTAATCATGAGTAAGTTTGTCTTGTCGCTATTAGCCTCCCTCTTAGTGACCATCAGCTTAAGCGCACGATCCGCCGACTTTGATCAAATTGGCACTTTCGATTTCCCGACTTCCGGTTCCTCACAAGCCCAGAAACACTTTCTTCTCGGTGTAGGCTATCTTCATAGTTTTGGCATGACACAAGCCCAGGCTGAATTCAGGAAAGCACAGGAACTAGACCCTGATTTTGCCATGGCATATTGGGGAGAAACTTTTACTTACCAGCACCCATTTTTCGGTCCAAAATCTGACGGTCCCGGAGAAGCTTTAATGAAGCTGGGAAGAAACAGTGAAGAGAGGCTGGCTAAGGCCCCTACTGACAGAGAAAAAGGCTTTATCAAGGCAGCCGAAGCCTATGCCCTGACACTGGGTAGCATGCCCGAGCGACGCACAGCCTGGATGCAAGCGATGGCGGAACTGTATGAAAAATATCCAGACGATGACGAGGTCAAGGCTTTCTACACCGTTTCAATGCTTTCAGGTGCGACTGCAGCAGGACCTATGCGTGAACGCATCATAATGCGTGCTGGGGCTCTAGCCATGCAATTGTTCAAGGACAATGACAACCATCCGGGGGCTGCGCATTACGTGATTCATGCTTTCGACGATCCTGTGCACGCGCCTGTTGCGCTAGAAGCAGCTTATAAGTACGCAGACATAGCACCAGCTGTTTCACATGCCCGCCATATGCCCACTCATATATTTATTCAACACGGCAAGTGGAACGAAGTAGCACAGTGGAATGAGTCAGCCTACAACGTCGCTAAAAAGCTGTGGAAACCCGGTGACGCGGTGAGCGAGCAGAACCACTCAACCGACTGGGGTCAATACGGGGATCTTCAGCGAGGCAATGTCGAACGCTCGAAGCTATGGATAAAACGGGCCGAGCAAACGCTAAGTGAAAACCCGAACGATAGCCGCTCGGAAGGCACGCTAAGTACCGTCCGTGCCAGACATACCATAGAGACCCAAAACTGGACTCTACAGGAGCTAAACGAAGGGCTAAGT
>Ga0209034_10000481_pt1 | contig 20055 bp, 18 predicted proteins | sample MarorgKNORR_S2LV_2_FD_188219 | JGI IMG/M metagenome (GOLD analysis project Ga0209034, IMG submission 188219) | Marine microbial communities from the Southern Atlantic Ocean, analyzing organic carbon cycling - 250m_A/KNORR_S2/LV (SPAdes) (version 2) | ecosystem: Environmental > Aquatic > Marine...
TTAAGAAAAATATTATCTGTGAAGACAAAAATCTCAAATACAATCTTCAAATTTGATTGTTGGTAAAAGAAGACAAAAAATATTGACAATAAGTTCTGTCTGCAATAATCTATTCTTACCTTATAATCACTACTAAAGTAGCGTTTGATTTCAGTTATCTCACATATCTGGAATTGCTCATAATAAATGACACAAATAGGTTTAGAGTAGGAGGAGCGTATGGCTAATAACGACATAGCGTTAATGACACACTTACTGCGGCGCGCTGGATTTGGGGCTAGCAGAGATGAAATAGAATCAAGAGCGGCGCTAGGGTATGAAGCCACAGTGGAAGAACTGTTAAACCCGAACGACCACCCAGGTCTTGAACAAGATATCTTATTCAGATATCAACCCGCTTATAACGAACCAGCTGCCATAGAGGTCAACGTCCAGCAGTGGATGTATTACATGATCAACAACCCAAGGCAGTTACAGGAGAAGGTTGCTCTATTTTGGCATATGATCTTCTGTGCAGGCCACAGCAAAATTGATAGCGGGCAAGAAATGAGCCTAATGGTCAATATGTTCAGAGACCACGGAATGGGAAATTTTCGTGACTTGCTAATGTTGCTCTCAACTAGTCCCGGTATGATCTACTATCTGGACAACTCAGAAAGTCATAAAACAGCTGTGAACGAGAATTATGGCAGAGAATTATTAGAATTATTCTCCATGGGAGTTGGAAAAGACGACGAGTTTAACTACAGCGAAGACGATGTCAAGGCATGTGCTCGCGCATTTACAGGATGGAACATTGCACCATCTTACCCACCATTCCCATACGGACGAAGTGCGTGGGAATTTAGATTCGATCCTGCAGATCATGACGATGCCGATAAAACATTCCTAGGGAATACAGGAAACTGGAACGGCGAAGACATCCTAGACATGGTATGCAAGCAGCCAGCTACTGCAAGATTTGTAGCTAGACACCTCTACAATTACTTTGTAGCAGATGAGGTCCCTGTACCATCATGGAGACAAACCCCACCGAAAGACCCTGAGCTAATAGAAGCTCTAGAATCGGCGTACTTCGAATCTAACTATGATATAACTGCCATGCTCAGAGTTCTTTTAAACTCAGAGTCTTTCAAAAACGCCCGCTATGCCAAGGTGAAGAATCCGGCAGAAATGGTAGTTAGCACGCTGCGGTTGGTAGGCGATCACCAGGAAATTAAGCCCGGATTGTTCGAAATATCTCAAGAGCCTAAGTACATGGGCATGGACTTGATGAACCCACCCACTGTAGAGGGATGGCACACAGGACACGAATGGATAGACAGTGGGACCTTGGTAGAACGTATTAATTTTGCATCCGACTACCTTGGTCAAACGGACTTACCAGGCGTTAAAGGTATTGTGAACCGCCTCATGGCCGAGGGTGAAACGATATCTCCTAAACAATTCGTTGACGGATGTCTAGATTTAGTTGGCCAACTTCAGGTAACTGACGAGACTTACGGAGAACTAGTCTCTCATGCCGAGCGAGAAGGCGAGTTAAACCATCAGTCGGAAATGCAACAACAGGATTTCGTGCGTAGGTCAGGCGAAATGCTGCAGATGATAGCCGCAACTTCTGAATACCAATTCGGCTAAGAAATCCAATAATAAATGTACGGAGGTAGTAATGGTCTCTAACAAAAAAGACAACGTATTAGCGGTACTTTCTCTATCAGGTGGAAATGATGGGCTAAATACTGTCATACCAATGAATAATGGCTTATATAGAGATTTCCGACCAAATCTCGGGATCGCAGAAGAACAGATTATTCCTCTTAAGGACCCTACAACTGGGAAGGATACCGGGTTCGGATTCCACCCCAGCATGGCACCAATGATAAGGTTCTGGGAAGAAGGGAAAATGGCTATCTTCCTTGGCATAGGATACCCAAACCCTAGTTACTCACACTTCCGATCTATGGATATCTGGCACACATGCGAACCAGACAAGATAGGAAATGAAGGATGGCTTGGGCAGGTGATTAAAGACCTAGATCCAAACTCCGAAAACGTTCTAACTGGAGTTAACTTCGGCAGAGGACTACCCAGAGCACTTGCTAAGGAAGGAGTCCCGGTCGCTTCAGTGGGTGATCTTGAAACATATGGATTACTTACAGGAATACAAGGCGAAGACCAACGAACAGAAGCCTTAGATGTCTTCGGAAGAATGTATAGTCCTACAATCGGAACCGGATACGCTTTGGATTACATCAGGAGAACCGGTACTGACGCTTTAAAGGGAGCGGATATTTTAGCTACAGCTCCGGGCCTGTACAGTTCAGACGTTGAATACTCCGCCACGGCAGTTGGCCAATACATGAAAAACATCGCTCAGACTCACTTGGCTGGTTTTGGGACTAGAGTTCTTTACACCACATCCCCATACAACGGCTTTGATACACATGCCAGTCAGGCTCAAGCTCACTCAGGATTATGGACGGATGTATCGGCAAACGTTGAAACATTCATTGATGATCTACGAGGTCACGACGCTATGGATAATGTGACACTACTTATGTTCTCAGAATTTGGACGACGTGTAGGTGACAATGGTTCGGGAACAGACCACGGTGCCGCAAGCGTAGCTTTCGCTATCGGGGAAGACGTCAAAGGTGGCTTCTACGGTGAGTATCCATCCTTAGACCAGGATAAATTAATCGAAGGTGGTAACTTAGACCACAGCATGGACTTCCGTGAAGTCTACAGTACTATATTAGAAGACTGGCTCCATATAGATCCAGTACCCATAGCTGGCAATTTCACGAAAGTCAACTTCTTATAAACAACGAGCTGACACAGTAAATGGCTAAGTAGATTGGATCCAATCTACTTAGCCATACAATAAAAATAAGAGGTAACAATAATGAGCACCCATTTATTTGGTCTCAGTGACAGAACATTTTCTTACAGTCACTCAGTTGGAAGAAACGAATTCGCAGGAACCGGGTTTCGAAACCCGGTAGACATGGCTCTAGGGGCGGACGACATAGTCTATGTTATAAACAGAGCATATGAAAACAGGCCAGATGGTGTAAGAATAACCGTCTGCACTATAAACGAGGATTACGTTACAGAGTTTGGTTCGTACGGTGAGGGAGACGGACAATTTATATGGCCTTCATCAATTGCTTTAGATAAAGACGAGAACATCTACATAGCTGACGAATGGCTAAACCGCATAACGGTGTACGATAGCAACGGAGAATTTATCCGAAAATGGGGCGAGCCTGGGGCAAATCAGGGCGAAATAGATGGACCAGCTGGTCTCGCAATCTCCGGAAACAGCATTTACGTGTCTGATAGCCGAAATAATCGTGTACAGAAATTCAGCCTAGACGGCAAATTCGAAAGCAGTTTCGGAGAGTCTGGAGATAAGGCAGGTCAGTTTAATATGCCTTGGGGTATCGGTTTAGATAACGACGGAAACATATACGTTACTGATTGGCGTAACGATAGAATTCAACAATTCAACTCCAACGGGGAATGGCAAGCCACATTCGGTACTTCAGGAACAGCAGTAGGGCAGTTCAATCGCCCAAATAGCGTATCGGTTGATAAAGACGGCGACATATACGTATCTGACTGGCTGAACGATAGAATACAGATCTTAGCACCGGATGGCAGATTTATAACCCAGCTGACCGGAGATCATGTCCTATCTCAGTGGGGAAGAGACAAGATGTCATCTAACCCTGATATGATAAGACAACGTCAACTAGCTATAACTCACAGTGCTGATTTCGATAAGAATTTCTCTCATCCGACAGCGGTCAAGGTCAATTCAGAAGGTCAAGTAGTAATCCTTGATTCAACCAGAGGTAGATTACAGGTTTATACCAAAAACTCCGAACCAGTACTAATCTAATTACAACTGGTTAAACAAAAACTAGAGTCTGTGAATACAGACTCTAGTTTTTTGATCAATGAAAGAGTTCAACATTATTAAGGACCTTCAGGCATACCGGTATCAATCCAAACAATTATCTCATTCACCTCATCTCTGCTTACAAAAGGCCCACGCAGTGGCATTTTACCAAAGGTTCCGCAGCCTCTAGCCAATGACTTAACTAAGTGAGTGTCCTTACCTGCTAAACCCGGTTCTATCGATCTATATCCATTCAAAACAGATTCCTGTAGATCTTTTGCAGTTTCCCAGTAATATTCGTGTATACCAGGATAAGGTTCTCGCTCCCAACGTTCTTTCCAACGTTCCATAATATTATCTAGAATCTCTTTGACCCTCGGCCAGTACACAACGCTCTGTGGTTCTTCAGTCATTTAAATACTCCATGATAATTAACAAAAATAAAACTTTAATCGCCAAAGAACTGACAGTCCATAATTAATTGGGATGATCCTCTAGCTTGGCTGCCTTAAGTAGCTCAAGCGCGTGAGGTAAAACAGGCTTAACTACCTCTAATGTCTGTTTAACTGCTTTCGGGCTTCCTGGCAACGTCAGAATCAAAGTACTTCCTCTTATTCCAGCTACAGACCGACTTAGCATTGCCATGGGAGTAAATTTCAGAGTTTCGGATCTCATACTCTCCGCAAGCCCAGGGACTTCCTTGTCGATAATAGATAAACAAGCCTCTGGAGTAACATCACGTGGGCCAAGACCCGTTCCGCCAGTACTTACCAGAATATCTATATCGGACCGATCAGCCCATACAGCCATTTGGTCGGAAATCATCTCTTTATCATCGTCCACTACACAATATTCCACTGTCTTATAATCGGGTTCTGCTAATACTTCCGATATGGCTTGACTACCTGTGTCAATACGATCCCCTGTGTAGCCTGACGTGCTCACCGTAATGATTGCTAATCTATACACATATACCTCGTGAAAACATAATATCACAATAGTAGAAAATCTAGTGTATTAATCTAATTGACAACATAATACCCTGCTTATAAGCTCATCTTATATGAAGGTAGGAACTGCAGAAATACACATAGTAAGCGACGGCAGCTTGAGAATGGATGGCGGAAGCATTTTTGGTATAGTGCCTAAAGCCATATGGAGCAAAACTCATAAACCCGATCGACTAAACCGCGTAGAAATAGCTCTAAATTGCCTCTTAATCCAAACCAACAACTTAAATATCCTTATAGATACAGGTATAGGCAACAAACATAACCAAACAATTCAAACAAGATTTCACATGCGTGGCGGGAATCTGGTAAAGAACCTAGAACGTTTTGGTCTATGCCCAAGCGACATAGATTTTGTCATCCTCACACATCTGCATTTCGATCATGTAGGTGGCTGCACCACATATAGAAGCGGAAAGCTTATACCTGTATTCCCAAAAGCTACATATTTAATACAAGACCGTGATTGGCAGGAAGCTACCCACACGAATGAACGCACTCGTACTGCCTATATCGAAGAGGATTTTTTACCTTTACATAAAACTAAGCAGTTAGAATTATTGAATGGCGATACTGAAGTTATTCCCAAACTTTGGGTCAGGCACACAGGAGGCCACACGGCAGGACATCAGATGGTATATTTTGAATCGGACGGCGAAAAGATAGGATGCCTTGGCGATATACTAATGATACCTCAGCAAGTAGCAATCCCATATATCACTAGCTACGACTTGTACCCTACGGAGACATTTGATGCCAAGCGATACTGGCTTAAGAAAGCCCAAGAGGAAAACTGGTTGTTAATTTTCGGCCACGGTACAGCTGAAAAATCCGGGTACCTATCCGAGACTAACGGAAAAGCAATATTCTTTCCAAAAGAAGTAGTTTAATAAATCTTAACAATCTGGAAGTATATAAATTGAACAAGCCACCGTACTGCGTTTTTTGCGAGATAATAGCTGGAGCAGAACCTGCAAAAATAAGATACATAGACAACGACATTATAGCCATAGTCAACAAGTTAACATGGGTACCAGTAATGCTCTTAGTTATGCCAAAACAGCATTTAACGCAAATCCAACTATGGACTAGCGGAATCATGGATCGCATGGGAACAACTGCAGTGAACCTTGGAGCTATGTACTCACCTAATGGATTCCGCATACTTTCAAACTTCGGATACGATGGCTTACAAAGTCAAAGTCACGGTCATTTACATGTTATAGGTGGGACTTACCTAGGTCATTACGCTTAAAACAAAAGGGAGACGAAATCACATGGCGGAAACAATATTATACGAGAAGCAAGAAAATATAGTCATTATGACTCTTAACAGACCTGATGCACTAAACTCCATAAACCGACAGCTTCGTAAAGAATTAGCAGATGCGATCACCGAATTTGACGGGGACCCAACAGCATATGTTGGAATCATTACGGGGTCCGGAAGGGCATTCTGTGCAGGACGTGACCTCAAAGAAAGGGCAAATGACAATGCGGAAGGGAAACAAGCCAAGGCTAGAGACAGTATGTACCCTGACAGCCCATATATGTGGCCCCAAACTTGGAAACCTCTAATTGCTGCAGTTAACGGTTACGCCCTTGCTGGAGGCTGGTCTATAGCCCAATTATGTGATCTTAGAATAGCCTCTGAAGAAGCAAAGCTCGGTATTACTGAAACAAAATGGAGCTTATTACCACCCTTTGGCACTATATTAAGTAAGATGATTCCGCTATCTGCGGTATTAGAGCTATGCATGACGGCACAACCTGTCACAGCCCAAAGAGCATACGACATGGGATTCTTGAATAAAGTCGTACCTTCTGACCAGCTTATGGCCGAAGCTATTAACATGGCACAGCAAATAGCAGAAAATGCTCCGCTTGCAGTACAATATTTTAAAGAATTAGCATACAAAAGCTTAAACATGTCTACTCAAGATATATCTTCATTGACTTATCACATGTATGACCAATTGCTTACAACTGAAGATTCCAAAGAAGGACCTTTAGCATTTGCAGAAAAACGTAAGCCAAATTGGAAAGGTAGATAAGATAAAGTTATACAGTCGGAGAACCTTATGAGCACATCACAACAAACATCCTCTGAACAAACGCACAATGATAATCCCAATATGAATTACTATGACGTAATAGTCATTGGTGCTGGTGTGACAGGATTATACGCAATATACAGACTTCGTGAGCTCGGATTAACTGTCCAATCATTCGAAGAAGGGGATGGAGTCGGGGGAACATGGTATTGGAACAGGTACCCCGGATGTAGATTTGATTCTGAAAGTTATACCTATGGATATTCTTTCTCAGAAGAACTTCTCCAAGAATGGGATTGGAAAGAGCATTATTCTGCTCAACCAGAAAACGAACGCTATTTGAACTACGTCGCTGATAAATTCGACCTCCGCAAGCACATAAGGCTCAATTCCCGAGTATCGTCAGCAGAATTCAATGAGAACGAAAATTTGTGGGAAATCTCAATAGAAGACGGATATAAAGCCAAAGGAAAATTCTTGATAACGGCTGTAGGAATATTATCAGCCGGCTATGTACCAAACTTTGAAGGGATACACACTTTCCATGGAACCTGGTGCCACACAGGTCGATGGCCCAAGGAAGGAATCGACTTGGCCGGTAAGCGCGTTGGTGTAATTGGAACAGGCGCCAGCGGTGTGCAACTGATCACCGAAATAGCCAAAGAAGTGGGACACTTAACGGTATTTCAAAGGACACCCAACTTCTGTGCACCTTTGAGAAATAGCGCGATTGACTCTGAGACACAAAAACAAATTAAAGCAAATTACCCTGAAATATTCCGTATGTGTAGCGAAAGTGCAGGGTCGTTTATGCACAAATTTGATCCACGATCAGCTATGGATGTCTCACGTGAAGAACGTACGGAGCAATTTGAACGGTTGTGGCTACAGGGTGGCTTTGCCAAATGGCTCGCAAATTTCTATGACGTAATGCTCCCAGGGCCCGCCAATGAGGACTACGCAGAATTTGTGCGAAATAAAATCAGAGAGCGCGTAAATGATCCCATAGTAGCGGAAATGCTGGTTCCGAAAGACCACATGTTTGGATCTAAAAGACTTCCATGCGAAAGCGGTTATTACGAAGTATACAACCAAGACAATGTATCACTAGTAGATGTAAAGAGAGCGCCAATCGAACGGATAACCCCCAAAGGAGTACTTACCTCAGAATCAGAGTACGACGTGGATGTATTGATATTCGCCACGGGCTATGATGCAGTTACCGGATCACTAAATAAAATCAACATTCATGGTATTGGAGGCGAGATACTTAGCGAGAAATTTGCAGGCGGTCCCCGCACATTTATGGGCGTCACCAGCACAGGTTTCCCAAATCTATTCACAGTCAACTCAGCCTCGGTAGGTAATTTCCCTAGAGCAGCGGAAGCACTAATTGACTGGGTATCTAAAACCATTCGCTGGGTACAGGACAAAAATTATAATCGTATCCATCCAACCATAGAATCTGAGGATGCGTGGGTTAAGCACGTCAACGAAGACGGAGCTAATATTTTGCGGACCCAAGGAGCAGAGGCAAATTCTTGGTATGTAGGGGCCAATATACCTGGAAAAGCCCGAGTGTTGTTAACAAGCCCAGACAGTGCGCCAGCAATGCGGGCAATACGGGACGAATGCGCCGACAAAGGGTATGAAGGATTCATACTAGAGTAGACTAAGTCGCCTAGACATTGATTAATATGCTATGATTCTCAATCAGTAAATTGGAGGTGCAACAATATGAAAGTCTGTTTCTTCCACCTTATGCCATACCAGGATCTTCCTGGTGATTTTGAGGAAAACTACCGTAGTGCATGGGTAGATGCACCCAATAGTTTGTTTGATCCCGAAAAATGCCAAGACTATTATGATGACTACTTGGAAGAGCTCCAATTTGCCGACACAGTAGGATTCGACGGTGTCTGCGTTAACGAACACCATAATAACGCTTATGGATTAATGCCTTCGCCAAACTTGATTGCTTCAGTATTGTCCAGAACTACTTCGAACGGCGCCCTAATAGTATTAGGAAACAGCCTAGCGTTATATCAACCGCCAATCAGAGTGGCCGAAGAGATGGCTATGCTGGACGTTATGAGCAAAGGGAGGCTCGTAGCAGGTTTTCCAGTAGGCACATCGATGGACACAACACTGTCATATGGGCAAACCCCCATTACCCTAAGAGAAAAACATTCCGAGGCGCATGACCTGATTATGGAAGCCTGGAGTAACCGTGAGCCCTTCATATTCAATGGTAAGTACAATCAACTACGTTATGTCAACATATGGCCTCGTCCCCTCCAACAGCCTCATCCGCCAGTTTGGATACCAGGAAGTGGTAGCTTAGAAACATGGGACTGGGTATTAGACAGGAACTACGTATATTGTTACCTAAGTTATTTTGGTTATCTCAGAGGATTAAGAGTAGTCAATGGATTTTGGGATCGCGTATCGGAGAGAGGATTAGACGACAATCCACATAGATTAGGTTTTTTGCAGCTTGTGTGTGTATCTGAGACTGATCAGTCTGCAGAACAGGAGTACGCAGAACACGTAAAATACTTCTACCGCAAAATGCTACGAATACACCCTCCATATGCCGAAGCTCCTGGTTATAGATCAATCAATTCCATTAGAGAGTCAATTCGGCCGCAAATAGGCGAAGAAGCACAGAAAGCAGCTGGCGAACTAGAATGGAAAGACTTTATTGAACAGGGGCATGTAATTGCAGGCAGTCCTGAAACAGTCCGTGACCAACTGATAGAAGCAGCAAAGATGCTTAGAGTCGGACATTTGATGTGTTTGTTGCATATAGGCAGTATGCCGAAAGAACTTACCCTCAAGAATACTGAATTGTTTGCCAAGGAAGTAATGCCTGCCGTTAAAAACCTATGGACTGAATATCCTGATCCGTGGTGGCCCGAAAAGGTCAATACTACTTCTCCTGCAGTAGTAGGAGATTAGCTAGAAGTTTCAACGTTGCTCGACTAGGCGCGTTCAATATTAACAGCGCAGACCTTGTATTCGGGTATTTTTGACGTAGGATCATAAGCAGCATTGGTCAAGAAATTAGCTGCCGACTCAGATAGCTTAACAAATGGGATGAAGATCTCTCCTTCCCGCATTTTGTCAGTAACCAAAGCTGTCCCTGTTAGCTCTCCACGTCGCGAAGTTACTTTAATTTTTTGTCCATCCAACAGGCCATACTTCTCCGCATCCCCAGGGCTTACTGATACCTGTAATTCTGGTGATCGAGCCATTAAATTAACTACTCTACGGGTGATAGTCCCTCCATGCCAATGGTAAAGAACTCTGCCGGTATTAAGCATGATTGGGAAACGTTTATTGGGACGTTCTGCAGCGATAGGCCCTTGTTCGAAAGCCACAAATTTAGCGCGGTCACCTCTGGGGAATGTCTTTTCATATAAGAATTCCGTCCCTGGGTGATCAACATCAGGGCATGGCCACTGGATTCCAGATTTCTGAATACGCTGGTAATTTATACCAGATATTATTGGTGTTAAGCCAGCCATTTCTGAGAATATTTGCTCAGGATTTTTATAACGAAATTGGACTTCTAAACCTAATCCCAATTTCTCACTAACTCTGACTCCCAATTCGGAAATTATTTCCCAATCGGCCCTACCTTGACCTATCGGGTTGATTGCCTTTCTAATCCTCTGAACCCTTCTCTCACTATTAGTAAATGTTCCATCTTTCTCAGCGTAGCTTACAGCCGGTAATACCACATCAGCTATCTGTGCCGTTTCATGAAGAAAAATATCTTGAACGACAAGAAAATCTAACTGCGCAAACATTTTTTCAGCATGATTAAGATCTGGCTCACTCAGCAGGGGATTTTCGCCAGTAATATACATGGCCTTAATCCCTTCGGATTTTCCTATCGATTCAACCATTTCAGTGACTACAAGCCCTTTTGTACTAGGAAGGTTTTTCCCCCACGCATCTTCGAATTTTCGTATCGATTCGGGCCGCAAGCCCTGATATCCAGGCAAACTGTCGGGCAAACATCCCGAGTCTCCGCATCCCTGCACATTATTTTGACCTCTAAGTGGAGATATTCCCGTGCCGCGTTTCCCTATCTGTCCAGAAACCAGAGCCAAATTGAGCAATCCATGAGCATTAGCGGTACCGTTTGTGTGCTGAGTAATACCCATGCCCCAGATCAGACAAGATCCTCCACCTTGCAATCCCGGGCCGGAACGCGTCGGAGGTGGATCAGCATATATTCGGGCGGCATCAATAAGATCTTGCTCTGGTATACCAGTAATATCCTGGACTGTTCGTGGGCTATATTCTTGAATAATCTTGAACCAATCCTCGTAACCTTCAGTCCGATTCACCACAAAAGAACGATCCGATAATCCCTCGTTTATGATTACATTAGCTATCCCATTCAATAGCGCAACATCAGTCCCAGGCATAGGCCTAAGCCAAATATCTGCGTAATCACACATATCGATACGACGAGGATTGATAACGATTAACTTAGCTCCCCTTTCGACTATTGCTCTACGCATCCTTGATGCCGCAACAGGATGATTCGAGGTCGGATCACAACCGATCACTACTAAACAACGTGCATCTTCATAATCAGTGTATGAGTTGCTCGTCGCTCCACTGCCTAAAGATGTCAACATCGCCTCAACCGATGGAGAATGGCATAGACGAGTACAGTGGTCTATATTGTTGCTCTGCATTATCAACCGGGAAAACTTTTGTTGCACATACCCATCCTCATTAGTCGCCTTAGCAGAACACAGAGTTCCAAAAGAGCCTCCTCTATAGTCAATCAACCTACTAGAGATCAGATCTAAAGCATCGTCCCATGTAGCCGGCATTAAGACTCCATCCCGACGAATTAATGGTTCCTTCAATCTATCAGAATGCGTTACAAAGCCCTGCCCAAATCTTCCTTTAACACACAACATCCCCACGCTGGACAAATTATCTGGATCATCGAACACCTCTATGATATTCTCGTCGGCGTCAGTTGATATTTGTATTCCGCACCCCACACCACAATAGGGGCACGTTGAAGATACAGGATTTAAAACAGGTAATGTTTCTTTCGAGCGTATTTCCCCAGGTGATGCGGACTTTAAATGGATCGCCCCTGTCGGGCAAACCGAAAGACACTGGCCACAAGTAGTACATATAGACTCCACCAGAGGCTTATCCATAAATGTGCCAATTCTGCTGCCAGTCCCTGTACCCAAGTGATCTATCGCACCAATAAACTGATGTGAATCTTGACAAGCATTAACGCATCTAGCGCACAATATGCAGGCGTCCATACTAATATCAAAAACAGGGTTACTAGTATCAGATTCCTCCCTATCTCGAGTCGCCCACGTGGTAGATGACAATCCATACTTATCAGATGCTTGTTTAAGCTGACCTAGATCTATATCATCTCGAACCATGCCAAGGGTTAAATCCAATATTCCTTTTCGGATACGCTCGACGCCGGAGCTATTGGTGTCCACTACCATCCCGTTGGTAGCTGGTGTTGAACATGATGCCGGCATACCTCGAACACCTTCGATTTCCACTATGCACGTACGGCAGGCGCCGATCGGTTTCATATCAGGATCTTTACACAATTGGGGGATATAGGTTCCAGACGCGTTGATAACATCTAGTACTGATTGACCTTCTTCTATATCAACTTTTCGCCCATCTAGAATTACGTGTATTGTCATGTCTTCAACCGCATAATTAGTTATGATTTCAATTCGTTTAGAGCAGCGACCTGATCACGTAGCAAAGGAATCAGGTGTTTTCCATATTCGAGTGCATCAACAATAGGGTCAAACCCTCTCAGTATAAAAGCTGTACACCCTGCTTTGTAATATTCCATTAGTGACTCTACAACTTGACCTACAGTACCTACCAGGCAAGTTGTATTTCCTGCCCCTCCGCTGGCATAAGCAATCGGCATCCACAATCGTTTATCGTATATATCTTTTTCCTTTGCGAATTCAACTAACCTCTTTGATAACATAGATTGTGCGCGTGCAGATTCCCCCGGTACTATTCTTCCTTGAGTTGCACCCTTAATCCTACCAAGTATGTCATATGCCTTCTCCCAAGCTTCGGATTCAGTCCTTCCTATAATTGGCCGGAAGGATATGCTAAATCTAATATCATTGTTATGCTGCTCGGCACGCTTTCTAATATCAATTATCCGCTGTTTAATGACTTCTAGAGGCTCTCCCAGAAACGCATAAAAATCAGCCTGCCTACTTCCAATATCTATAGCCGACGATGAAGCTCCTCCAAAAAACAAGGGCACACGAGGTTGCTGATAACAAGAAACCGTGCTCATAGCACCATTATAGGAATAAAATTCCCCTAGACGATCTAACGGTTCTACTCCGGACCAAATATCTTTAAGTACAGAAATATATTCGTCAGTACGCCTATAACGGGAGTCATGGTCCAACCAGTCACCATCCTGTCTCTGCTCTACATCGCTGCCCCCAGATATAATATGTACAGCAATCCTACCTTTGGTAAGTTGATCAAGTGTCGCAATCTTTCTGGCAGCCAGTGTAGGTGCAACGAACCCAGGTCTATGAGCTATCAAATAGCCCAGTTTTTCAGTTTTTGATGCAGCATAGCCTGCAACCTCAAAACCGTCCGGAGTACTAGAAGAATATCCTGTCAAAACCATATCAAAGTCAGACTTCTCATGAGTCACAGCAAATTCTGCTATATAATCAGGGTCTATCCCAGGCAATACCTCACCACCTGGATTTATACCTCCACCAAAAACACTTAAACTGGCTCCCGAATTAATAGACGCCTCTTTCGCAACGCCAATCATTCCGATAACCTTGACCCCTTTACTGTCTATGTGTTCCATTACACTTCATCTTGTCACATCTTTTCATTTTTACCAGTCAATTCATCTCTAAAGAAATAGAGACCACTTTTCACGATATTTCCGGCCATCTGCCCTAATCCGCACAAAGAAGCTCCCGCTAAAATATCAGACAGTAACTCTAAATCTTGGATAGTATTTGTAGAATCGTCATCTTCTTCTAACTGCGATAGCATCTCGACCACCCTAGGAGTACCTTCTCGGCAAGGGGTGCATTTACCACAAGATTCTGAAGCGTTGTATTGAGCCAGAGACCTAACAACCTCTTTTACTGGAACTTCTTCATCCAGAACGATTACCCCGCCTCCCCCCATAACTACACCGCTTTCGTGCAACCAGCCGGGTTTCATTCGCGTATCAATTTCAGAGATGGGCAACACTCCACTTGAAGGACCTCCAACTGCCAATAGCTTTGCTGGTTTCTCAGGAAGGTTCCCTCCCCCAACATCAACCACGATTTGGCGAAGTGTCGCTCCCATAGGTAATTCCATAAGGCCAGGGCGACAAACGGAACCACTAAGACTATAAAGCTTTGTCCCAGTGGCTTCTGGCAACCCTATCTGAGCGAAACTCGCCGCCCCGTTCAACAATATGGCAGGAACATTTGCCAACGTTTCAACGTTATTTATCACTGTAGGTTTCTGAAAAAGCCCGGACTCAACTGGAAACGGCGGTTTTAATCTAGGTTCTCGCCTGACACCTTCCATAGTATTTATTAGCGTGGTTTCTTCCCCGCAAACATAGCCACCTGCTCCTATCCTTAATTCAACAGTACAATTAAAATCGGACCCTAATATATGGTTTCCGATCAATCCAGTATCTTGAGCTAAGCGAATAGCTTCAGAAAGCCTTTCTGATGACAAATTGGCCTCTGCATTGACATAAACATAACACTTTGAACATCCGCTTGCGTATGCAGCTATCAATGCTCCTTCTAACAATCGATGAGGCATACCTTCTAATATATGTCTATCCTTAAAAAGGCCCGGTTCACCTTCCTCAGCATTTACTACCAAAAATCTTTCTGGCGAATCCGTATTGCGCGCCGTCTCCCATTTTCTTGATGTTGGGAAATATGCCCCTCCTCGCCCCAATAAACCCGATTGAGCGACTTCTAGTGTCACGTCAGCAGGTGTCATATATAACGCCTTCAATAAACCGTGGTAACCTCCGGCGGACAAATATTCGTCCAGAGAATAAGGATCTATATCACCAATGCCAGACATCAGGCTTAGGTGTTGAAGCGAAAAGAAACGTTCTAAGCTAATACTAGGCTTTCTACATTCGCTATTGACCAGCGAATTCCGTATTTCTGGCAAATCTTCATAATTGACATTCTGGAAGTAAGAGGCATCCCCAGATTGATAATTCACTATCACTTGCGGTGCAGCGAAACACGCACCATCACATCCAGTTGTTACGACATCAAGATCCCCTACATTGAGACTGCTCTTCAACTCATCCGCTAATAAAGACGCTCCTACCGAAGCGCTACATTGACCAACCTGGACCACCACCCTAGTTCTACCTATTCGGTAGTTCTCCAGTCTCGCAACTGCATCAAAAACCATTTGTTCGTAAGATGAGAGCATCGGGTCAATCATATTAATCTGACCTTTTAGCAATTTGGCTTAGTACACTTTTTCCAGTTGCACGAGAAAACCATTGCCCTTCCACTTCTACTAGCGGAGCCATAGAACATGTAAATGCACAATCGGTAATCTGTATAGATACCTCATCGCCTAGGACAGAGGATAGCTGATCATATATACTCTTGCCTCCCATGTACCAGCATGACAACCCTGAGCATATTCTGACAGTTTGTTTGTCATCAACAAAAAACTTGATATCTGAATAACTTGTTGCCGCACCATACACCTCACTAGCTGGGACCTTTAAATGCCAACTAACTATCTGGAGAGCCCATTCTGGTATGAAATCAAACTCTTCTTGAATAAAATGAAGCACAGGCAATAAATAGGTTTTTTCGCGAGGATACTTTGCTACTAGCATTGGCCGTAATTCTTTCCGTTCCAATACAATCACCACTGTCCCATATAATCGGTAAACATCAATTTACTAAAAGTGAATCTAGCCCCAATTCACACATTTTTGAAGATGGTATTAATCCATCTTTAGTCCAACCTCTACAAACATAGTAACCTTCCACCATTGTGTCCAGTTCTTCTTGACTCAAGACCACTCCAGGCATTACGCCATCTGGGAGAGGTTCATTTAGTATCCTATGCGGAAGTGTGTCGTCAGAACGACGCCAACCTTCTCGGATGTTAAACAACTTTTTCAGATTATTTATCCGCTCACCACACACTTTCAACTCAGCAGGAGTGATATCAAGTCCAGTAATTAAGTTATAAGCTTCAGCGGAATCTGAATAAAAGTCATCAAACGCCTTACGTAAAAACTTGCACCAAACTAGCGAATCTAAAACCGCTGTGAAATCTTCACCAGAAACTGCGACTTCTGATCTACGATTGTCCACTCCGAATCTATCCACTGATCCAGACAAGTCGGCTTCATATCCGGAGGTTCTATTATGACAAGCACCACGTGGAGTTATTGCAAACCCAAGCGCCATAGTTTTTAGAGATCTCGGTTCATATCCCGGCATCTCCAGCCCTTTAACATGCATAGCCCAACGATCCGACCGTCCACCGACTATTTCAGAAGCACGTTTGCTTCCTAAGGCTAGCAAATTCCCAATGCCTTCGCGGTGACCTATCATAGATACTGTTTTCAACAGATCCCGAGATTCTAAAAAACTGAGATTTATACCCTCATCCTGGCCATCAATCGAAATGCCTTTTTCATAGCACTCCATAGCCCACGCGATAGTCGCACCACAACTAACAGTGTCCATTCCTAATTCGTCACATAATCTTGCCGCACGGATTATGGTATTAGGGTCGTCGACGTTGCAGAGTGGCCCAAATGCAAATAAACTCTCATATTCCATTCGTCCAGTATTTTTCTTTCCGTTATCCGTAGTTACAAGAATCTTTTCACATCCGATAGTGCAATTCGAACAATATGCATTTTTCTCAAAATGCTTTTCAAATAATTCCTCTCCACTGATCTTATCTGCATTCTCAAAAGTAGCCTGTTGAAAATTCTTTGTTGGCAGTATTCCGAAGCGATTGAATAAAGAAACATTTGCCATAGTACCTAAATTTCTATATTTATCAGTACCTTCTCCGAGACTCTTAGCAGAAATTTTTCTTCTATAACGTTCAACCCCATCGAGATCATATATCTGAGTGGTCATATTACCGTTTATTGCTAACGCCTTAATATTTTTGAAGCCCATTACCGCCCCTAGGCCACATCTTCCTGCCTGCCGCCCACCATCATTAGCTATACTGGCATACAACACCTGATTTTCGCCTGCTGGGCCAATAGATGCTACCCTGACATTCTTACCAATCCGATCCTTAACAGATTTTTCTGTATCAAATGTACTTAACCCGACTAAGTCAGACGCATCCATAAACACCGGTTTACCATTGTCGATGTGTAAAAGTGTAAAATCTCGAGCTCTGTTTAGTAATATAAGGGCGTCTCCGCAAGCACTCTTTAGAGCATCTGCCAAATGACTAGAGGATAAAGAATCCGCTATAAAACCAGTCAAAGGTGATTTAGCCAATACTGCAAACTTACTAGTAGTTGTAAGCCGACTCCCGACGAAAGGACTTGTAGCAAATATCAGTGGATTATCCTCAGATAATGGCTCAGTCTGCGGTGGACAATACCTGTATAACAGGTAGGTGCCTAGTCCTATACCGCCCAAGTATTTACGATATATATCCTCAGGTATGTAATCCCACCGAGAAGTTTTGAGCGAAAGGTCGACTACCAAAACCTTACCGTGATAGCCGTACATTTTTACCCTCCAGCCTGATTAGACAGAAGTATGATTGAGTCGTCACTGTTTACATGGAAGTTATTACCATCTAAAAATTTCAAACCATTTAAATTGATTACGTATGTGTCTTTGATATCAGTACCTTCATTATTTATGGCAATACCTACTAAGTCTGGACACACCTTTGATAACGCGAAAGCAAGATTATGCCTATCACATACTTGAGGAATCTCCACGTATAGGTACTTTCTTTTAGTCCTGAGCCTCAGTGTGCCATATACTTCGACAGTTACTGGGACCAAGGGTACGTTCTCTGGGTTCACTGATCTTCCTTTATAATGGCTAGAGCCCTATCCAAGTCAGATTGATAGTTAATATTAAAAAAACTGAGTAAATCAGGGTCTATGGTTTTTACAACGTCCTCATCGATATAATTAACAGTAACCTTAGAGAAAAAATTTGTTATTTTGAGATCATCTGTATCTAGCTGGTATTTCATATGTGGAAGACAATTCCTAGAATACATAGCATGAGTTGGTTCGGGTCGGTTAGATAAGACCGGGACACATATATCAGAAGTGATCCCCAAGTCGATTATTTTTCCCAATAAGGTCAGATTCAAAAATGGCATATCGCATGCCACTACCAAACCAAATTCCATTTTCGATGACTTAAGCCCTGAGTAAATCCCACCCAAAGAGCCCTTACCTGGATATTCATCTAATACCGTTTTAACATCTGCCGGTATAGTTCGTTCAGGATATCTAGAAACATTTGATACTACGACCAATACGTCATCGCATACTTCTCGCATTCGGTCAATTACCCTCGTTATTAGAGATTGACCGCCAACGACTTCCACTGCCTTATCTCTACCAAGACGACTACTCTCCCCTCCTGCTAGGACAATACCCGATACTGTAGGCACATTTTCTCCTTAGCTATCATATGCTCTGTATACAGGCTGAGTATAGCATAGGCAAACCTAGCTATAGACCACTCAGCGAGTTTGTAATATAGATGATTTTTAGAAAGTATCGGATAGAATAAATCGAATCCATTCTATTTACAGGGAGGATACGAACAGCTTTATGCGTAAAACAGCTTTCTTGTATAGCCCATTATTATCTCAGCATGTTCTTAGTGACGCCCATCCCATGAGACCAATACGTTTACAATATACTTACGACCTACTAAACAGTTACGATATATTTGATGAGACTTCCGTCAAATTAGTACGTCCAAGGAGCGCCTCAGCGGAAGAATTATCACTAATACACAGTCAAGATTACATTTCTGCTGTAGAAAGCTTAAGTAGTAAAACCGCAGAATTTGGGGCTGCCAGATATGGATTCAGTGCAGCAGGAGATAACCCAATATATCAGGGAATGTATGAAGCCGCCGCTTTGAGCACCGGTGCTTCCTTACTAGCGGCTGAATTAATAAATTCCAGAAGTGTCGATATAGCCTTCAATATATCTGGCGGCCTGCATCACGCGATGAGATCTTCTGCTTCTGGTTTCTGCATTTTCAACGATCCCGCCATTGCTATTAAATACCTGCTTGATCAGGGTAAAAAGGTAGCCTATATTGATGTGGACGCTCATCATGGAGACGGTGTCCAACAAGCTTTCTACAACAACAATAACGTCCTAACTATTTCAATACATGAATCAGGACAATATCTTTTCCCAGGCACAGGGTCCAGCTACGAGACAGGAACAAATAATGCCTACGGGTACTCCATAAACTTACCTTTATTCCCATACACCAATGATGATCTCTACGTATGGACATTCGAACAAACAGTAATACCTGTAGTCCAAGCATTCAAACCCGATGTCATAGTGGCTCAACTTGGTATAGATACCTATCACTCAGACCCTCTAACCCATTTGCATATAACCTCACAAGGATATGAGAAAATAGTACAACATATCATTGATTTTGATGTGCCATTGCTAGCGTTAGGAGGAGGAGGATACGACGTATTAGCAGTAGCAAGATGTTGGTCTTTAGCGTTCAGTAGGATGGTAGGCATTGATTTGCCAAATAATATACCTACGTCTTTTTCAGAAAAGCATAAAGTGCATTTGTTAAGAGACCCCGATGCGATAGACTTACCCGATGACATTAGAGAGATGGCTAATAGTACAGCAGAGAGAAGTGTTGAATATATCAAGGAAAACTGTTTTCCAACCCATAAAATTAGATAAGGCGAGTGTTTTACACTCGCCTTATCTAATTTTATGGGTTCAAGCGTCTACTATACGTGTTTAACTTACCTGAACATCCTA
>Ga0209034_10000482_pt1 | contig 20036 bp, 21 predicted proteins | sample MarorgKNORR_S2LV_2_FD_188219 | JGI IMG/M metagenome (GOLD analysis project Ga0209034, IMG submission 188219) | Marine microbial communities from the Southern Atlantic Ocean, analyzing organic carbon cycling - 250m_A/KNORR_S2/LV (SPAdes) (version 2) | ecosystem: Environmental > Aquatic > Marine...
ACAAACTCCGGTCGTTTATACCATCTGAGAGAGCATCTACTGTCACCGCCCGCGCCCGGGCAGAAAATAGGGAAGCTAGAGAACGCCAAGACAAGAAATTGGAGGAATTGAATTGACTGATACTGTAACTACGACCGTAGAAGTCGCTTCGCCAAACGGCCATGAGACCTTCCAGCTCACTAGAGACCAGACCATGAATCTGGTTGATGAGCAGGGAGGAAACACGTGGGTCTTCGCCTCCGGTCAGCTAGTACAGCCAGCCCAGCTGGCTGACACTGACTGGGAGACTGTGGGCACCGTGAGAATCACGCCTGGTTTGGTGGGCGGCTCCTACTAGGTCACCACAACTAGCCCAGAAGGGCCCAGACTGACGCAAACCCCCTCAGCTGCATTCGCGGCTGAGGGGGCCCAAAGCATAACTGACGATGATCTCAATGATCGAAACTACCTCGAGTAGTCTTATGCAAACAAACAACAATAGTACTGAGTTTTATGATTATGAGATCGCCATCATTGGAGCCGGAGGCATAGGAAGCAACTTGCTGAATGCACTAGTTCCGGCCCTCCATCGCGGCGACTTACTAGAGTCACTTGGAAAAGTAAGAATCAGAGTCTATGACTCAGATAGAGTCGCCGAGAGCAATCTGGCCCATCAGAAGTTCAGCTACGACGATGTCGGCTCCTACAAGGTCAGAGCCATTGAGCAAAGTTTGAGCCAGTTCACTAATGATAGATTGAGATTGGAGGCCTGCCCCTGGGACATCAGAGACTCTTCGGACATTATTCCTGCAGACCTAACCATAGTCGCAGTCGACTCGGCCGATGCGAGGCGCGTCGTACATTCCAATGACACCATCTTCCTAGATCTCAGATGTCTTGGCGACTCATTCATCGCTCTCGACACCTCAGTAGATTCTGACTTCGTCACCAATATGACGCCTGACCAACTCTCGCAATCTTGCCAGTATGATGGCGCGATAGAAAGTGGGAACATACAGTTTGGCTACCTAATCGCCGCAGCCCACGGCGCCCAATGGGCACTACAGAGCTTGAGATGGTGGGTGGGCCAAGATCAGGCCATGCCCCCTCCTCCTCAGTCAGCAAGCATCACACTGGGGACTCTAGGCAGGATGCCAGTAGGGGACTCCGAACTCCAACCGCAGGGTTGTATCAAACCCCAAAGGCATCAGGCGAGATCGGTGGATATGTACATCGACACCAATGACTTCGACTCTCCCCTAATCAAGCAGCATATTGCTTCCCTGGTAGAAGACGGAAAGCTACAGCAGGTCTGGACTATCGGAGACAGACTGGGTAGGGAGATCAGCATCTTGATTGACTCGGAAGGTAAGATGTTCGTCGATGTCGGTGAATCAGGGGAGGTCAAGATGGCCCCCCCAGAAGGAGCCTTGGCGCCATTTCAGCAGTGGATTCACACTCATCCAAGGGATCCATACTGGTCGAGTACAGACAAGGATACTCTGGCTTGCTTCGCAGGTATACTGAACGAAGCCACAGTACTCGGAGAGTGCCAGTATCTTATCACTCGCTACTCAGCAGGAATAACTTCCTCTCTTGGCTCTGGACCACTTTCCAATTGGTCATCAGAGACCACATTGCCATACGACAAGGGAGGTGAGCTGCAATGAGTGAGATTGACTGGAATGCAGCGCTGGAGAGACTAGAGGAGTTGTTCGAGATCTCCAAATCTAACAATGAAGGTACAGACATTCCTGACATCATCAAGGCGGTTTTGGGAGATGATGTTGATGAGGAGTTCATCGATCTGGTGATGATGGCCATGGAGGACTCGGGAAGTGTGACCACTGCTGAGGTTCTGGATGGGATTGTGAAGCTGCACGAGTGGCGCTTGAGCCAGACTTGAGAATGACATTTTTGTCGCACAATCGGCATCTCAAGATACCCTTCCGACTCAATGATTATACAGGTCCCTCGACCCGTGCGTAGTCCCCGTCGCGGGGATGAGAAAATACTCACAAAAATAGCAATAAAAACAGGTGTAAATTATGTGTAAAGATAACAACGAGAATACTGAACAAACAGACAATAACTGCCGCAATTGCGGTTCAATCGATGAAGAAGATGGCGATACGCACATTCACTGTGCAGATTGTGGGATACCCAAGGATACTCTAGATGATGACAGCGGCTTTGTGCCGACAAACCCCAATCATACTTCGACCACATCTGGTAGTCTCGGTTCCTACATGGGCCCTAGCCGCGACCGTAAGATAAGCAGACTCAGGACCCTAAACGGAAGGGTGATTCACAAGAAACCAACCTTCCTCGACGGCATCATCGAGATGTTGTCGCAAACACCAGTAGGCCCCAACCTACACGCTGCAGCTGTTGAGATTATCAAGAAGGCTGACTCCAAGAAGACTCTAGGCAGCATGCGACATTCGCTTAGATTTTCGCCAGATTCCAGGGATGAGGCCAAAGAGTACCGGCAACACCTGTTTGTTCTAGCCGCCCTAGAATTGCTCGATGATGCGGGCTACGAGACACCTATCGCCACGATGAAGCGAGAGTGGAACATTGACAGATATGATCTGAAGAAGGTCAAGTCGAGACTAAGGAAGTCAGTAAAGGGACAGGCCGAATGCCTGAGTAACTCCAACACCGGCTCTGCAACTGCTAGGAGGGCGGCTATACTGCACCAACTCTCAACTTATCGAGATCACCTAGCAGAGCAGGAGTCCATGGCTACGGCTAGAGAGGTTTTCGAGACTGCGAAGGAGATTGCATCATCAATGGGTGAGCCCATCGGTGACAATGATGACTGGGTCTTCTCAGATACGACCAACAGACCGGTATCGACAGTCGCCGGGAAGGCATTCTTGGAAGCGATGCACAGGCACGGCTTCTCTCGTGAGGGCATACTAGAGCTGCACGGCAGGTGTCCAGTATACACCCTTGACACCTTCATCCTCAAGAAGGGCTGGGAAGGCAGAACGGACGATGTGTCCGAAGAGGCCTAATCGAGGCGTTGTTCTGTGCCCGGAAGCAAAGCACAGATTCCAGGATTATTTCTTTCGAAGTAGGTCCAAGCAGGACCGGGCACCATCCTAACTCTGTCGTTTACTGTGAGCACGGGCTCAAGCATGCCTGCGAAACCTTCTACCTGATTGGCCAGATTCTGTGCTCCAGTACCTGTTCGGATGTAGATTCTCTGCTGACCTCTAGCAACCTCCTCGTGACGATCTCTCTGCCACCCAGATGCCTCGAGCATTCCATATATCACATCCCTCTCTAACCGACTTCGAGTCGAAATCTCGGTCCCGCATCCATCGAATGTGATGTTCGGCTCGTCTCTTCGCATTGCAGTGAATGTCATGCGCTCACCGAGAGGTAGGCGTAGCAGAACACCCCATAGACGAGGAAATACTTCGGTGTATCTCCTCGTTCTGAAGTATGCCCTGTTGTTCCTCAGCCTGAAGCGAAGATCCTCGGCCTGTCGATGCTCTACGACTTCACGATCCTCCCGCCTCCTAGGCTGAACTTCCCGGATATATCCTCGGAGCGTATCGATATGTTGCTGCGATTTCAAGTCATCAAGCAGGGCTAGAATTATTGCAGATAGAGCATCTCCAATCACAAGCCGGCGCAACTCGGGAGTCTCGACCACGCAAAGAGGAGGCCTATCTCGACGCATCCACCTCAGAGGGTCACCAGCAACATCTCCATCCTGTCTGCTGCGCCCCAATCCTCTAACGGTGAATCTGGTGTTATGGCCACCAACTCCGGGAACCACGAGATAGGCAGCACCGGAGCTACCAGTGACATGGAAACCACCCTTTCTCCCATTATTGAGCTCCACATTTGGACTCTCGTTAACTATGCCGGACAGCATTTTGATTCCGTTCATATCCTCTTTGGATATTACTCGAGTATCATCATCCACGAAGAGACCTTGCTGGATACATCGAAGTCTTGACTGTGATTTACTGTGGATAGGAGATAGCGCCCAAGTAACTAACTTAGCCCAGACTTCCGGGTGACTCTCAAGCTCAAGCTTCCTCCATTTCCTAGATGATCTCCTGACTCTGAGTTGCAGACGCCCCTTCTTGATGTGGAGTGCCGTTGGAATTGTATCTTCACGTAGCATTCTTTCCGCTTCCGGACTTAGGTTGTTCCATTCACGCATCCATGATGTATCTTCGAACCACCTTCTAGCATAACTTGTCGGATGACCTGGGGGGTACCGACCCCTTCTGAAGTGGTACAAGGGATGGAGATGAGGATGGCGCAGATCCAATGATGAATCCACTTCATCGATTAAAATCACAGGATGAATGGTTTCTTCGCTGCCTCCTGTGCCCTCATTGTGGCGAGCAGTACGGAATCTTTTGTTTGCTAGACTGACTGAGAGGAGCAATAACCTCCAGTTGATTCCATCTAGGCCACGCCTCCTTCTCAGAATCTTACTCAGTCCTCTGTATGGAAGATCAAGAGAAATGCCATCGAGAAAGAATCTACCATCTGCCCAACTTAGGTGACTACCGTCAGGAAGCAGACCCCCTCTGTGTAATCTCCTCAATCTGTCCCCCCCAGCAGTACTAATGGCTCTAGACTCAATCAACTCGATGTCTTCTTCATCGATCTCCCAAGCCGGAGGATCGCCCCCTAATCTAGCGGTTTGACTATTGATTTGATTTGACCATATCCAGTCGATATCATCAGTCTTGTATTTGCGAATGGCTGACCAGACACTATACGGTTTACTTTCCGGCTCACCCATTGAGCGTCTAACTTCCTCTACTGACCTAGGATGCTCAATCATCCTAGGGCTATTGCCCGTTATTTGCGGTATTACAAGCCTGCATATCCGACACCAACCCAGTTGGCCCGAGCCGCTGCCACAACCTCTGCATTCGGTCATCGGTGGACTATATTCTCGCGGCTTATTTGAACGAATCAAATTCAATCAAGAAGAATCTCGCAGGGTCATAATTCAAGACCTGATGCTCCCCCTACAGGCACATGCGAGTTAAGTGCCCCCGAGATGCCTCCGTTCTGGTGCTTCCCGAGGACTCAGACCGCTCCACATTCTCCCGCTATGGCATCCATCACTGCGATGAGTGCTCGGGAATGTTACTCAATGCGGATACTGCATCGTCTACGATTTCCGAGAAGAGATTGAACATTATGCACGAATCTTTCGAGACTGGTGGCGATGATGTGGATCTTGACTGCCCCTTGTGTGATTCACACATGCGAGTCAGGAAGATTGTCTTCTCAAGACTCGACGGGAGTGAGATGGAGCCAATAGAAATTGATGGGTGCCCCGACTGCTCGTCGTTTTGGTTCGATGCTGGAGAACTTCAGAAAATTTCGCCCCCAGTGATTGAGTACAATGCTCACCGAGAGGCAAATGCTCTGTCAATTGTCATAGAGATGTTGATGCATCTGCCTTTCGTAATCGTCTAATCACAGATAGCCGCTGTATAGTAGGCCGGCGAATACGAACATCAAGACCCCCATCGCCGCATCTATCCTGCGAGCCTGAGCGCGCAGTTTCGAGACCCCATCACCTCGCGTGAGGACAGTTGCCACGGTGACATACCAAGTGCCATCGATTGCCATTCCCAAAAGCCCCATCCCGAACAGAGTCTCGGTGCTGATGTTAGCCTCGATGAAGGGGGCGTAAAGCGCTAGCATCCATGCCAAAATCTTGGGGTTGAGCAGGGCGATTGCGAAGCCTTGAGCGAACCCAGCCCGATCCGAAGGGCCATGGCTATCCTCATCTGAGGATTCATATGGGGCTCCCCTAGATGACTTCAGGAAGTTGTAACCGAGCCATAGCAGCAGACCAATTCCACCCCATTTCAGAACCATCTCGGTGGATTCGTGTAGAGACAGAGCAGTTGCAATCCCAGCAGCGGCCAAGAAAGCATAGATTCCGAATCCGATGCCATGGCCTATCCCCGTCATCACCCCTTGGCGCCGTCCCCCAACCATGGTGTTGCGCAGAACCACCGCAAGGCTAGGGCCCGGACTCATCGCCCCAAGTACGAACACTGTGGCCAGAGCCACCCATGCCTCGGGGTTCATCGAACCACCGTCTATGCATTAGCGTACATCGCTTCGATTTCGGCAATCCAGTTCTCGCGAATCTGCTTCCTACGAATCTTCAGTGTCGGTGTCAATTCGCCATGGTCGACACTGAGGTCGCGTGGCAGTACTGTGAACTTCTTGACCTGCTCAGGATTACTGAACTTCTGATTCAACTGCGAAACAGCTGTCTCAAGCTCACCGTGAGTAGAACTTCCCACAGCGGTATACTCGGACAGATCGTGTCCTAACTCGGCCAGCTTGGCCAGTTGCTCGGCTGGGTCTTTGGGCACCTCAGTCGCCCCATCCAATCCATGCACATCGCGTAGGATTGCCCCTACATCTAGAGTGAGCAGGGCGCTGCAGAACTTGCGACCGTCCCCTATGAGCATGCACTGTGATACCATCGGAATACTCTTCATCGTCTCCTCGATAACGAGTGGTGCGATGTTCTTGCCAGCAGATGAGACATAAATCTCCTTGAGGCGGCCCGTGACATAGACATAGCCATCTGAGTCGATTCTTCCGAGGTCGCCAGACTTGAGCCAGCCATCCTCGGTCATCGTCTCTGCGGTGGCCTCAGCGTTGCGATAGTATCCTTCCATGATGTGGCGTCCATTGAACTGAATTTCTCCGTCTCCCTTCTCATTAGGATCAGAAATCCTCAAGCCTGTGCCTTCTAGTGGCTTTCCAACGCTACCAATCCTGTTGTTCTTGTCGTAGTTGAGAGTTGCTCCAGCTGTAGTTTCTGTCATGCCGTAACCTTCGAAGAGAGGCACTCCGAGCTTGTGGAATAGATCCAGAATATCGGGATTAATCGGGGCGGCACCGGTGATGGCGTACTTGACATTGGACATTCCAATCTTCGCCTTCGCCTTCTTCTTGATGATACCACCAATGCCCGGGAGACTTAGTAAAAATGCAGGAGGAAGGCCCGCTACTAGATTGCTGTACACCTTCTCATAGATTCTCGGTACTCCGATGAACAGGTGAGGTTGAACCTCCTTACAGTAGTCAATCGAGTGCAGAGGATTGTCCACAACTCGCATATGGATAGCATCTCTAATCCAAAGATGATTATCTGCTACTTGGCCAAATACGTGAGCGCATGGAAGCCATGAGACATAACCATCACCTTGGTCGTAACTGGTTATCTTGTGCACGCACTCCAACTCGTAGTCGAAGTTGTCGTGAGTCAGAACCACTCCCTTCGGATTACCAGTTGTTCCTGAGGTGTAGATTAGGGCGGCGGTATCGGACGGCTTGATGCTAGAAATCCTGTCCATGACCTGCGAGTCAGGGACATCCGAGCCACGTGCCATGAAATTAGACCATGTCATAGCAGTAGGATGGTCGATAGAATCCAACCCTCCCATTGATACGACGGCTTCGACCTTGTCGAGAGTACCCATCGTAGCCTGTAGTCTGTGAGTACACATCTTGCTGGAATCTCCACCATCCATCGGGTTGTTTCCTACGAACACGACCTTAGAGTCAGAGTTCCCTACGACCCACTCCACCTCTTCGGGCGAGCAAGTGTGGTAGACGCCCACGGCGGCACCGTTGCACATGTTGGCAGCCGCATATGCAGCGTACCACTCCATACGGTTGTAGGAGTAGATGCTCAACTTGTCACCTGCTTCGAATCCCATAGCAATCAGTGACTTGGCGACACTCATCGCAGTATCACAGAACTCGGACCAGTTCATACTGATCCAGTTGCCATTCCCGTCCTTCCAGGATATGGCGTTCTCGTTGGCGTATTTCTCGGCGTTTGAAATCAGGTATTCCGGCGTGGTCTTCGCTGACATGACGCAGGACAAGATATCAGCCATCTTAACTGTTTACTAGCATATTTCGAATAGGATTTCGGACTCTCACGGCAATACTGTTCTTACATTCTCACGCCAGTCCGCACCCTCATTTCGATTAGCCAGGGGAGAGGCCGGAGAAGGATGCCAGCACCCTGCGACCTCAACTGCCCGGTCGGAAAAGGCAGCCTTTGCGCGCGATTCAGCGAATTTACCCACACCTATGACTCGATCTGCTCCTAAAATCTCAACCACTTCCACTAGGTGTTCATCACATCGCTGCAACAGGTCTCTCGCAGTCTCGCCACCAACCTTGTCGGGAGTGATGTTGCTGGCGCGAGGGCCTGAGAACAGCATAAGCGGGCAGTGATTGACCAGAAAGACGCGAGAAGCAATCGCCGCCGCATTTCCGTATTGCTTCTGCAAGAGCCCCCATAGACGGGTGCCCGAGACCTCTTCCTTGGGGTAATCGAGGCCGATGACAGGCCTTTTGTCGTCGGGAGTCTCAGGTTGACCGACATTAATGCCGGAGATTCCCAACAGTTCACGGACCACACTGGTAGCGGCGAAGGGAATCCCCATCTGCCCCATACCGTGTGGGCCAGGATTCATCCCTAGCATCACTGTTCGAGCCCCCAGTCCGCCCATTCTCCTGAGGTACTCCTCATGCACATCCCATGCGTACATCAACGGGTTGTAGCAGATATCAATGCGGCCCTCGGAGACCAGTTTTTTGCCCAACGGAACGACATCGTCACGCAGACTTGCTGCTGCTCCGATTAGTCGCTCCACGACCATTCTATCACTGCTTCACATCTGCCACGGCAGCTCTCGATAGAGAAACTAGTTCGTCAGGGGTGATTGGAAATACGGTCTTGGCTGTGCCTCCTGCGCCCCAAACCAAATCGTACTGTAACAAGTCCTCGTCAATCAGCACCGTACACGGCTTGGTATGCCCGAAGGGAGGGACTCCTCCGGGCGCATATCCGGTATTCTCGATGATGTATTCAGCATCGGTCATACTGGGCTTGTAGCCTAGTAAGCGCTTGAGTTTGCGCTTACGCTCGACACGGTTTGCTCCCGAAGTGATGACCACTACAGCGCCATCTTGTCCGGCGAAGACAATCGACTTGGCGATATGAGCGACATCGCAACCCAGTTGGTCGGCTGCATCTTGAGAGGTGCGTGTCCCCTCGGCGTAGAGTCTGGCCTCAGGCTTGTAGCCCATATTGGCACACTGAGATAGCCACAATTCGTGACCGTCCATATCCTCTCCCATGGGTCTTCGAACTTCATGCTTCGGGAGTGGGTTGAAACTACCCCTCCCCTCGCAGAAGCATGAGCGAGATGCTGACCAGACAGTCGATTCGAACTTCGATTAAGGCCTCGGTGATCGTTCAGTTGACAACCCTGGTAGCTTGCTACGCGATATGGACCTGGGACGGTTGTGACCCTTTCATGCCGTTCATTTCCGATACTGACACTAATCCAGTATCGAGTTTACCTTTCACTCTGGGATTCACACTCACAGGACTGCTGCTTACCATTATCGCCTGGCAGATGTACAGTATCAGATCCGACTGGATAGTGAACAACTCGGTAGGGACCAAGCCTAGGATGCTCAATACCTTTTCAGCCATCCTCGGGGCCATCTCAGGGCTGTTCATTGTATGGATAGCATATACGCCATGGGACGAGAATCTGGCACTGCATCTGCTACAGGCTAGAGTAATCTTTGCCACTTCGATTGCATGGGCGGTTCTTTCAACCATGCTGGCCAGCGAGATGCAATCTCAGGATCAGCGATTCGAAGAGGTGTTCAGGACTCGAAGGAACAGGACTGTATTCACAACGGCCTGTTGTGCTTTGATGGCATTGAATGTGGTCAGGTTCATTGGATTCGGTGATGCTACCTCACTTGAGTTAGGCCATTTTGAGGCGTATTTGGACACGGTGGAGATTTGCACCGACCTCATGGCCACTGAGATGTCACTGGCTGCATTGTTTGAGTGGGGCATGGTACTAGGACTAGTTGCAGTGATTCACACAGGTATCCTTGAGGCAGACTTGTTATCGTCTCATGAATCCGAAGAGTGAGGTCGGGCGAGGCCTGCAATGTTCATCAGCAGAGCACATCGCGGATGACCCATGTGGTGGCCAATCGGACCGTATGGCACGATGATGGCGGTAATTCTGCTCTCCACCATCCCATTGCGAAATCTGTTGACTAGAGATGAGCCCGACAAGAGACTCTCTCTATCAGAATTGCCAGCAGAGATTAGGGCCAAGGGCTACTACTGGCACATATCGCTGTATGTAGTGATGTATCTCTACAAGTTCCTGATTGACCAACACAACGAGCCAATCAAGCCTAGGGTCGGCGGCTATACTCATTGGCTTTACGAGTTTGAGGGCGAGTTGACGCTGTGGGTTCAGGAGGCATTCAGAAACGATCTCCTGACCGATGTACTGTCGTTCCACTATCTGTTCGTCTATCTATTCGTAATCTGGTTCTCGCCGATGTACTTCATACTCGTGCGCGACCATAAGATGGCGGACAAAGCGGCACTCAACTACCTCGTCATCTACCTGCTCTCGGTTCCACTCTATCTGTTCTTCAATGTCGAAGTGACTTCGACTTACATCCCCGGAATGGACGCCCTGCTATACCATGACTCCTGGTATCTCGAGTTCGTCACCAACAACGACCCTATGGACAACGGAGTACCCAGTCTACACTTCGGACTACCAGTCGGACTGCTACTGCTCAACAGGCTACATTGTAGGGACAAGGGAATCTCAATTTCTGAGTGGAGACACCGCGAATTCGATCTATTCATTATGCTGAATTTACTCGTCTATTTCTTCTCTATTCAGTATCTGGGAATCCACTGGATTACTGATATAATTCCAGGAATAATTCTAGCTGTAATCTGCGCTACATTCGTACATAGGTGGCAGCCAGCAATCAGGTCTCGCCCGCAGAACGGATGGAACTCCCTTATCCCTCACAAACAACCACTGGCAATAGCCGCAGCATTTGTTCTGATTTGCACCTCTGCGCTGGCCATGGTGGCAGTGGATGGCCCTGGAAGCGATGAGGACATCCCGAACATGAGAATGGGTCCCGGCGATGTGAAAATAGATACTATCGAGGTGCATAGTCTGTGGGATCCGGTGGGTGTGGAGGTCCTAAATGTCGGTGAAACTCCAGTATATGTGGTGATATTCGATCGCAGCCATGTCGTCCCTTACACGGACAGTGGAAATGTCGATTGGGATTCGATAGTTGCCGGTTCTGCACTCAATCCCAACTACCAAGGAATAGTCCTATCCGCAGGGGAGTCTTGGGACACCGAGGTTGAGATTCAATCCATATTTGACACACACCTAATTCTATGTAGAGTGGCAGGATTTGACGATGGAATCGGAGAGCTTCGCATCACAATGGACTATGTAGACGACGAACTAATCTGGAGCGCACTCCTATTCTCCTTGCCTGCCTTCCTGATTGCAGGTCTAGTGCTGGCCCAAGCAATGGGCTCAGAGGACGAAGTGAGCGAACAGGCCTCCGACGAAGAGTCCTGAGACAGCACCTAGGCCAATCCATGTGCCGACTCGAAAGGCCGGGTAGTCGTACTTCCAGACATACATCGACTGGAAAATCCAGAACAGGATAACAGGGACAAACCAGACGAAGAAGACTAGTTGCGGTACGAAGGCTAGAAGCATGCCGACATTAGTACCAACAATCAACTCGGGATTCCGGCCTGCTGGATAGGGAGCGAAGTACAGCAGAAGGCTGACCAGCATTAGAGATAGGAAAGGAGTGGTCAGATCCCAGTCGAATAGGCGAGGAATCCCATCTACTAGATGGGGTAAACAGGCTGAGGCGAAACCAGCCATACTAGGAACTGCAACTGGCCAGAGCGGAGCCTCGTCCCACTTCATGATACTGCGCCGCGAATCACACCAATGAAGGCTACGAGGCGCGCCGGAAGGTTTTCTTTAGAATTCAAGACCTCACAGTACCATGGCGAAGGGAGAGATAGTGCTAGGGTGCCTTGCTCCACACCCTCCACATGTCGTGTATGCTGAGAATCCTGAGCAGAATGAGCCATTTTCTGAAGGAGGCTGGGAGGCCCTCAGGTGGGGCTACAACATGTTGGCGAGAAAACTCAAGGAGATTGAGTATGATTGCATAGTGGTCCTGACCCCACACTGGCAGACCTATGTGGGTACTCACTTCCTCGGCCTAGAGAGATTCCAAAACATAAGTGTCGATCCAATTTTCCCCAACCTGTTTCGATTCCATCACGACATCAAGGTTGATGTCGATCTCGCAGAGAAGATGTGTGAGGCCGCATCAGAGGCGGGCATCATAACCAAGATGATGCGAAACCCCGACTTCCGCGTCGACTACGGCACCATCGTCAGTTGCCACATGCTGAACCCTGAGTGGGACAAACCCGTCGTCACGATTAGCAGCAACCGCTCGACACACTACTACTCCAACGAGGTCATGAATGAGCAATCTATGGCACTTGGAGAGGCAGTCAGGAAGGCCATTGAGGACAGTGGCAAGAAGGTCGTGCTGATTGCAAGTCACTCGCTGTCTCATCGCCACTTTGTGACCGAGGCACCACTACCTGAGGACATGAGCCGCGAACATATCTACAATCACAGCCAATATGTCTGGGACATGAAGGTCATCGATATGATGAGAGAGGGCAAGATGAAGGAAGTCATCGAGATACTACCTGAAATGATTGAGCAGACTATGGCTGAGGCTGAGGGCGGTGGTCTGACTTGGATGATGTCCGCTATGGGCATGCCCGACTACCCCGCGGAGATTTATGGCTACCAGTCGGTAATCGGTACAGGAAATGCAATCGCTGCTTGGGACCCGAACGCCGAGACTCGAGCAATAGTGATGTGAGGCGTTACAATGAGTGAAGAACCTGAGATTGTACTAGGGCTGTATGTGCCTCCACACCCTCACCCACTACTAGCTCCTGAGCAGAATGAGGGATGGGGCCGGCTACGCGAAGCCTTCGATGTGTGCCGTAGGAGAATCGAGGAGAGCGATGCTGACCTGATTCTTGTTTACTCTACTACATGGCCCAGCATCATTGGACATCAAATCCAAGCCCTCCCAAAACCCGTCTTCACGCATGTAGATGACGACTTCCACTTCCTCGGCTCTATGCCCTATGAGTTCCGTATGGATGCCGAGTATGCAGAGAGTTACAGAGATGCTTGTGAAGCCCGAGGCCTGCACGCGCGAACAGTTTCCTACGATGGCTTTCCTATCGACACAGGTTCAGTAGTTGCACTCAAGTTGCTCAACCCTGACAATAAGATTCCAGCCTGCATTGTCTCAAGCAATGTTTACTCCAACCGAGCCGAGCAGATAGTGCTGGGGAAGGCTGCTCGTGATGCAATGACCAAACTGGGCAAGAAGGTCGTGGTTGTGGTGGTCGCGAGCCTGTCCAACAGGATGTTCACAGAACATGTAGATCCCGCTGAAGACAAGATTCACTCTGCCAAGGACGATGAATGGAATCGCAAGATAATGGAGTTCTTCGCCGATGGCCGACTCGAGGATATCAGCCAGCTTAGCCGCGACATACAAAGTCAGATCAGAGTAAGTAAGGTAGTGGCCTACAAGCCGGCTTGGTGGATGGCTGCCACGATGGGCCAACACAACAATTACCACGGTGAGGTGCTGGCCTACGAGGCTCTGCACGGAGCCGGTGGAGCAGTCATACAACTGACTCCAGCAAAAGGTAGTGTGGGTGACAAGGAATTCGATGAGGACGATGTAGAATTCTACCACGGAGACCGGCATGTCTTGGACAAGGGGATGCTGGAATGAGCTCTGACGGCCCATTCATCACTGACGCAGGACCTTCAGCGGTCGGTGCATACCCACACCTTCACAGAGTCGGAGATTTGCTGTTCGTCAGTGGCATGGGTCCGAGGACTCCTGAGACAAACGAGATTCCCGGAGGTCCAATCAAGGATGAGGATGGCAACCCTCTGGATTACGACATCAAGGCCCAAACTCACTCAGTCATCAACAATGTAAGACTCATCCTCGAGGCACACGGTTCTAGCCTCAACGATGTCGTGGATATACTGGTTTTCCTAGTGGATATGGACAGGGACTTTCCTGGCTACAACGAGGTCTATGCAGAGTACTTCACTGACATTCTACCTGCTCGTACAACGGTCTCGGTGGAGGCTCTTCCAACCGCGATTGCAATTGAGCTGAAAGTAGTCGCTAAGGCCTAGTCGCCAAGCCATTCGATGTCCTCGGAACCGCACCACTCCGGGGCTACTAGGGGATTGCATCGACTGGGAGTCCCGTTGGGAATAGCAATCCAGTATTCCATCCCTTCAACTGGTCCCGGGTAATCTGTCGAGATGGTATGGGCCCCTGCAGCCAGAGCGGCCTCAAACCGTACGGTATCATTGTTGTCCGGCTCCTCGCCACCGCTGTCTGCACGAGTACGAACGATGTAGCCATCACTGACCAACTGCGCAATTTCCTCTCCGTCACTAATCGGGTCAGTCAGAGAGAAGATCGCAGCCTCGCCGGAGCCCAAGTCGGAGAGCGTGAACATCAGCGCTCCGTTGAGCCCAGGGTAGTCATCGAGGTAGAGATCCCGCATGTCTCCTCTGGCTAGTAGCACGAAGATGACTTTCCCCCGACTTTCCTCGAGCAGTGGCCAACCATCATTGAGCACCGCCTCGTTCAGAGTCGGCCATTCACCTCGTACATCATCGGGCGCGATGGTCAGATTTCTAGGCCAGAACTCGGATATCTCTGACTCAATCTCCTGTAGCAGACCTGAGAGTTCCACAGTCGTCGTGATGTCTGTTGCCTGCTCGGGCCAGTCCTTGGGCTCAATCCAAATCATCAGAGGATGGTGCTGATCATTGGACTGGGACCAAGCCAATAATGTCTCGAGACAATTCTGGAAGGTCGGGCAGGTAGTGCCTGAGTCATACTGATTATGATACACCCTTAGTCCATCTCTGACATCCCACCAGACATCAATCTCAAACTGCCTGACCCCGAGTTGGGCCGCCTGAACATCGAGTGGCTCGTGAGTGTACATGTATTCCCGGGTAGGTGAGAATACAGGCTCGACATGGTATGAGTTGTGAGTTCCCTCCATCTGGATGTGGTTTAGCCTCAGTGGCTCCTTCTCAGGCGCATCTCCGAATAATACGCCTCCATTCCCTATTCCGAAGCAACCGCTCAGTGGGGTGAGCAGCAGCATGACCACCAGAATACCGTGTAGGGACCTCATTTCCGAACACTGAGAGCGAGTGCCTAGCAAGAAGGATTCGGCGAGCGAACCTTCAACAACGGTCTCCATTCGGACTGAGCATGCGTCCGGAAGGCCCTAGGGGCCTTGCAGGAATCGTCCTTACTCCCATTCAGGCCGTAACTACAACCCTAGAAAGGAAACTTGGCTTCTTTTCAGTCGTCATCATTTCTCTATCAGCGATGATTGGCAGTGGGCTGTTCGTACTGCCGTCTCTAGCCTTTGAGATGGTAGGAGGAGGGGCATGGCTAGCCTATGTCCTCGCCGCACTAGTGGTTATTCCCGGTGCACTTAACAAGAGCGAACTCGCATCTGCAATGCCTACCTCAGGAGGCTCCTATGTCTACATCGAAAGGGTCTTCGGACCGATGTATGGGACGATGACAGGACTTGCTCTTTGGGCATCTTTCCTACTCAAGGCAGCCTTCGCACTGATTGGCTTCTCAGCCTACCTGATGTTCGTTCAGAGCTATCTAGGAACTGACATCACAGATATCCAGGCCGCTTTGGGAATGCTAGTTTTGATTACAATCATCAACATACTTGGCGTGAAGAGAATTAAGTCCGTCCAAACTCCGATAGTCACGCTTTCCATACTGATGCTACTCATCCTTACCTTGTGGTCCATCTTGAACGGTGATGCAGATTACTCGAGATCAGTTCCGATTCTGGAGACCACCGAAGACTGGATGACTATGGGGGAGGCAGCCGCACTGGTTCTGGTCTCATACGCCGGAGTAACGAAGGTGGCAGCAATCGGCGGGGAAATTAAAAATCCAGGCAAAAATCTGCCTGGAGGCATCATAACTTCTCTGGCTATTGGCATGGTGCTGTATGCAACCCTCGTGGCTACGATGACAGCAGTCATTCCTCCCGAGGCGTTCTTCGACTCGCACGGGCATCCAATCGAGGACCCGGTCAGGGTCTTTGCACAGATAGTAGGGGGCAACTCAGTTGCCGTGTTTGCTGCAGTAGTAGCTATCCTTACCATGACTTCGATGGCACTGGCTGGAATACTGGCCGCTTCGCGATACCTTTTCGCGATGTCCAGAGACAGTTTGCTACCAGACTCATTCTATGATGTGCACCACAGATTTGCGACCCCTCACATCTCGATTATTGTCACTGGTTTGGCGATGGGTTTGGCTCTCGTGACCATAGATGTTCATACTGTGGCTGAATTCGCTAGCGGCTTCCAGATTATGGCCTATGTTCTGATGTGTTTAAGCGTCCTAATTATGCGCAAGGCCACAAGGTCTCACGCATGGTATCAACCCGAGTACCGCGCCCCCCTACATCCATTCCTGCAGATCTTTGGAATAGTCACTGGAGTCTCACTGCTTTACTTCATGGGAATTGAGGCAGTCATCGGGGCGGGGACAGCAGCCGTAATTGGCTTCATCATCTACACTGGCTACGGCAGCCGGAACACCAGTTTTCGGATATCGCCATGGGAGACCTACAAACTGATGGCCACAGACCCTGAGGAGGCCGAGAAACTGCGACGCACTGCAGCCTTCTATGCTGCAGACACATGGGCCAACGAACTGCTAACTCTAAGGGAGTTCGAATCGGCCGTAAATGCCCTAGGGCTGGAGACCAATGAGCCGGGCAGGACGCATAGATTCTTCCAGGCCGCAGATGATAACAACGATGGTCTAATCAGGCTCGAGGAATTCCTGCAAGCAGCCGGGACAATGTCCTCAGACCAGCAATAATGCAGGCGAGTGATTGAAGGGGGCAATCTCCCTCGACCCACTCCCAGAGGGAGTGAGATGGCGATTTCCAGTCGTGCAAAGAAGGTCACTACGCAGACTCTGTTGAAGATGAAACAGTCAGGCGAGAAGATTGCTATGCTGACTGCATACGACTACTCGCTTGCTAGACTGGTCGACAACGCTGGAATCGATGTGATACTCGTTGGGGACTCGGCATCGAATGTGATGGCCGGCAACGAGACCACTGTACCAATCACCCTCGAGCACATGATCTACCATGCCCAGTGCGTGGTCAACGGCGTAGACAGGGCTCTAGTGGTAGTCGACATGCCGTTCGGTTCCTACCAAGGTGACTCCAAGACCGCCCTCGACTCGGCAATTCGAATCATGAAGGAGTCAGGTGGCCACGCAGTAAAACTCGAGGGTGGCTCGGAAGTCTGTGATTCAGTAAAGCGCATTGTTGAGGCAGGCATTCCTGTGATGGGCCACCTAGGGCTGACTCCGCAGTCGATTTACAAGTTTGGGACCTACACGGTGCGGGCCAAGGAGGATGCCGAGGCCACCAAACTAATGGAGGACGCCAAGGCGCTGGAGGAAGCAGGTTGCTTCTCAGTAGTGTTCGAGAAGATTCCCACAGAGTTGGCCAAGAAGGTCAGCGAGTCACTTACAATCCCGACCATTGGGATTGGCGCTGGTCCAGACTGTGATGGCCAGGTGCTTGTACTGCACGACATGCTTGGCATCACCAAGGACTTCTCACCACGATTCCTGAGGAGATACGCCGACCTAGGGGAGATGACCGAGGACGCGGTCAAGCAGTATGTTTCGGATGTCCGCAGTCAGGACTTCCCGAACGAGGAAGAGAGGTACTGAGCAGAGGGCCCACGAGCCCCTCACAACATTCATGGACGCTCGCATCAGGATGAGGAAGGACTGTCATGAGCGAATTGTGGGTAGAACGTCATCGTCCCCAGACGGTGGGCGACATCAAGGGCCAGAAGGCGATAGTCGATCGGCTCAAGGCATATGCTGAGAGTCGTACCTTCCCTCACCTGCTTTTCGCCGGACCTCCCGGCACTGGCAAGACGACCGCAGCCCTAGCTCTGACCAAGGATGTGTTCGGAGAAGGCTACAGGATTAATCTGCTTGAGATGAACGCAAGTGATGAGCGCAAACTCGAATCGATTCGCACTAAGGTCAAGCAGTTCGCAAGAACCGCACCATCTCCTGGAACCACATTCAAGGTGATTTTCCTCGATGAGGCAGACGCCCTGACTCCAGACGCACAGGGAGCGCTCCGCAGAATCATGGAACAGAATGCTGAGACCTGCCGATTCATTCTGTCCTGCAACTACTCATCGAAGATTATCGAGCCGATCCAGTCCCGCTGCGCGGTATTCAGATTCAGACCCCTAGTCGAAGACCAAGTGCTGGAGATGGTCACCTCAGTAGCCGCTGACGAAGGCATCAAACTCGACGATGATGCAGCTGTAGCAATTGCACAAGTCAGCCTAGGAGATTTGCGTAAGGCGATTACATCATTGCAAGTCGCAGCATCACTAGACTCTCATGTGACTCGTGACCTAGTCTATGAGACCACAGCGACCGCCCCGCCCGAGGAGTTGCACAGTTACATCCTCGCCTGCAAGGAGGACGGCTTCCAGCCCGCCCGCCGCAGACTCAAGGGGCTGCTCGACAAGTTCGGACTCGCAGGAACAGACCTGGTCAACCAGATGCACCGCGAGTTAGGCACGGTTACTTTCCTTGACGAGGCCCAGAAGTTGGGTGTCACCGAGGCAATGGCAGAGTGCGACTTCCGAATGGTCGAAGGTGGAGGCGAGGCGCTACAACTCGATGCGATGACTGCCCGCCTTTGCACACTGCTGAGCAACTAGTTGGTTTGAACAATTGATAGTTCATAGGTAGTAGACCAGGTGTTTAGGCCACCCTTCCAAGGTGCCCCATCTTCTTCCAGTGAGATACTGATCTTGTATGTTCCAGGGCCGAGTTGACCTAGGTCCCATGCAAGCCCGAAATCGGTCGCTAACGGAGCCACCCTAGGCCCAATTATATCCTTAGTCAGCGTATTCTTCAACTGTCCACGGCTCCAATTGCCATCCACTGCTTCGAAGTTAGTATTGGCCTCAGTCAGACTACTGACCTCGACATTCTCAAAGTGGACGAGGGTGTTTTCCTCAGTCATGCTATTTCCTTTCCATATACTGACTGAAATGGTAGCCGACTCGACATCTATGTTGTCACGGATTCCCATACCTAGGACGACATCGACATTGTCCTGATTCAGCTCTACCTTGAGTTCACCGCTCTTCCACTTGATTGACTCGATTCCCTCGGTCTCCTCTATGTCTAGGCCCCCGGCGAGTGTAGGGGCTGCGACATCGGCTAAGGGAGGGTTGGCCACGATGAAAGATAGAGCAAGCCATGTGAACAGAAACAGGAAGCAGGCCCTGAACCAATTGCCTGCGGTGTACATCTCGTAGTAGTGCGCAGGTACGATGACCTTGTGCAGAGAAGGGATAGCAGCCATCAGAAGCATCGGTAGCAGCCACAGCGCTCTAGTGGGTTCAGTCATCGTAGGCATCAGCCAATATCGGATGAAAGCGGCTACAAAGAGTCCGAAAACAATCACAATCCACATCGAATACGCATCAGCCTTCTCCTTCTTGGCGTGCTCTACAGGGTCGAAAGGCTCGAGCACACGGCTCTGCTTCTCCTCCTTCTTCTCATCCTCACTCTTACGCCCTCTACGCTTACCAGAATAGGCGCTGGCGCGCATTGCGCTGTCGACATCGACCATGCTAACGCGCCCCTGCGGGAGTGCAGCGCAAATCAACCCTGCGCGTACTCTTCCAGTCTCAAAGAGGGCGATTAGGCTGCACGAATGCTCATATGGCCGGTGTTGGTCGAAGCGCATAGCCGGGGTGGCGTAGTTGGTAGCGCGTCGGACTCATAGGGTAACTTTCAGCGGGGATTCGTTTCTCGCAGGAAAAGATCGATGAGCGCAACAGCCTAACTGAAGATTGTCTGAGACATCCGAAGGTCGGGGGTTCAAGTCCCCCTCCCGGCACCAC
>Ga0209034_10000485_pt1 | contig 19967 bp, 21 predicted proteins | sample MarorgKNORR_S2LV_2_FD_188219 | JGI IMG/M metagenome (GOLD analysis project Ga0209034, IMG submission 188219) | Marine microbial communities from the Southern Atlantic Ocean, analyzing organic carbon cycling - 250m_A/KNORR_S2/LV (SPAdes) (version 2) | ecosystem: Environmental > Aquatic > Marine...
TCCTTACAATTATCCTGCTGAGCTTAGGGATTTATTATAGCCTATCTAATATTTAACTTTAATATATTCTCTTAAAATATTGTTTTAATTATTTTTATTAGAAACTCCATGTGGAACGTGCCCTGTAGTAACGTGATTCCTCGCAGATTCGCAGTGACCCTGTTGATCGTCAAAGAATACGTCAGCGTCAAAAGCTTGGAGAAATGTTCCTTTATCTCGGCCTCCTAAAAACAAGGACTCGTCTATACGAATATTCCATGCTCGGAGCGTTTTAACAACCCGCTCGTGAGCTGGGGCGGCACGAGCGGTAATTAGACAGGTCCGAATCGGCGCCTGTTCAGGCGGAAACGCACGTTGAATTTTTTGCAGAACAGCTAAAAACGGCTTAAATGGGCCCCCGCTTAGGGGTTCGTTGGCAGCTTTACTTTCATTTTGCGTAAACGCTTTCAAACCATGATTTTTATATATTTCTTCTGATTCATCGGAAAAAAGAACCGCATCGCCATCAAAGGCAATTTTAAGTAATTCACTCTGCGTAGTGGGTTTTTTAGAAGGTAAAATTGTGGCGGCGGCAACGCCCAACTCCAGAGCTTGGCGCACATCTGCTCCATCCGCAGAAAGAAATAAGTGACTATTGAAGGCTGAAATATAGCGGTACGGACTATCTCCTCCGCTAAACGCCGCTCGAGTTATGTCTAATCCATAATGCTGTATTGAATTAAAGATTCTCAGCCCGGTATCAGCGCTATTTCTCGAAAGCAAAATCACTTCAACTGGCGATTCTTCTAGTAACTTATTAAGTTGCAGCAATTTCTGAACCAGGACAAAAGCAACTCCCTGTTCCAGGGGGACCTCTTCCCGTGCTATTTGATATTCCTGATAAGCGTCCAGACCTTGCTCTTTGAAGACTTGATGACTTTGATCAAGATCAAACAAAGCCCGTGATGAAATAGCTATAACTAAAGAGTCAATCTTGTCCTGGTTTGAGTTTGACATAATAGATTTAATTCAGAATTTACCGCTATACCTACTGGAAATAATGTTAGATCCTCGTAAACAAGTTAAAAATATGGAGCCATTCCCTCGTCAGCTATTCAATAGCGGAAGGCCGATACAACGCCCCTGTGCCCGATAATCCACAATAGCCTCCTGGATTCTTGGCGAGATATTGCTGATGATAGTCCTCAGCATAATAAAACCTATCTAGCTTCCTTATTTCCGTCGTGATCGAGGGAAAATCTTTTTCTTGAAGCGCAGATTGATAAGAAGCTTTACTTAGTTGGGCTTTTTCTAGCTGTGTCTCATTAACTCCATAGATAGCTGAACGATACTGGGTACCTTTGTCGTTCCCCTGCCGCATTCCTTGTGTGGGGTTATGAGATTCCCAAAATGTAGCCAGTAATCTATGAAAAGGAATTATTAAGGGATCAAAATAAACAAGCACAACTTCAGTGTGGCCCGATAATCCAGTACAAACATCTTCGTACGTTGGGTTAACCGTTATTCCCCCGGAGTAACCCACTGCTGTACTATAAACACCTGGCAATTCCCAGAATAGACGCTCTGCACCCCAAAAGCAGCCCAGCCCGAACACAGCTTTTTCTAAATTGCTCGGGACGGGTTCGACGATCGTTCGGCCAGTAACAAAATGGATTGGTGAAAACGTCAGAGATTCTGCCCGATCAGGTAAGGCAGTTTTTGGATCAGGCAGTTTATCTGGTTTATCATCGGAGTAGGAAAACATAAGCGATTACCGCTGTATATGGAGCTATATTGATTGAGATAGGGTATTACGGCATGATGCTCCCCTTTATATCTCTATGCCGGTTATTGTACTGCAGTCCCACCAGTTTTCATTAGTCAATTGAGTCACTTGTTAATTAATAATACGAAAAGGAGGTTCTTATGGATCTTTTAAAATCGTTTAAAACAGACAAATTATTTGGAATTTTAATCCTTCTATTTAGCTCATTCGCCTCGATTGCTGCCCCTGCTACTATTGTTCCATTCGAAATAGCTGTCTCCGATGAAGCTATTAGTGACCTGAAAAATAGACTGCAAAATACACGACTTCCAGATCAGATCTCACAAACGACATGGGAATATGGAACTGATAGGGAGTACCTAATCGAGTTAATCGATTATTGGAGAAACGAATTTAATTGGAGGGAGCAAGAAAGCACTCTAAACCAGTATGACCAGTTTAAGACTGAAATTGATGGATTAGAAATGCATTTTATCCATCAACGCTCTCCCCACCCTGATGCAATTCCTTTAATGATTGTTCATGGCTGGCCAGGTTCAATCAGTGAATTCACTAAAATAATCGGGCCGCTAGTTGACCCTACAGCATACGGCGGTAATCAATCTGACGCTTTTCATGTCATAGCACCCTCTCTCCCGGGTTTTGGGTTTTCAAGTGCTCCGACTCAGCCTGGATACAGCCCCGAAAAAATTGCCCACATTCTTGCTTCATTGATGGAGAAGATTGGTTATGAGCGCTATGCCATAGCGGGTGGAGATTGGGGCGCCATTATTAATCGCTACCTTGCCTTCAATTATTCAGATCAGATCATCGGGCTACATTCGAATATGATGCTTGCGGGGCCACCAGCAGATCGGGAATTAAGGGCTGAGGTAACAGAGGAAGAAGCAGCAGCTCGCAGAACACGCGGCGCTTATATGGCGAACGAAACGGCTTATCAGCAAATACAGGGCACTAAACCTCAAACCTTGGGTTATGGATTGAACGACTCCCCGGCTGGACTAGCTGCCTGGATAGTTGAGAAGTTTCATGGTTGGACTGATATGCCCCAGGGGGCAGACGGCTATCTTGATAACCATTTTTCCAAAGATGAATTGCTAACTAATATAGCCATCTATTGGTTTACCGGGAGCATCACATCTTCTACCCGTATCTATTACGAAAATAGCAAAACTCCTATTGAGAATCCGCTTGGCTATATAGATGTACCAACAGGCGCTTCAATTTTTCCTGCGGAGATATTTGTTACACCGAAAGCCTGGGCTGAAGCTGCTTACGACTTAAAACACTGGAGTGTAATGCCCGAAGGAGGCCATTTCGCCGCTCTAGAAAAACCAGAACTATATTTGAACGACTTACGGGTATTTTTCCAATTATTGCGATGACCCTTTTTTCTATATCATAAACTAACCTGCAATGACTGTGAGTCCTAAAATATGACAGGCGTAACACAAACTCAATCAAATGACATGAAGGGCATCCTAGCCTGGATCGAAAGATCCGGGAACAAATTACCTGATCCTGTATTTATATTTGTTTGGTGCATTGCAGCTGTAATTGTTATTAGTGCTATTTCGGCGTTTATAGGGGTAAATGCCTTACATCCTACTCAAGTTGATGCTTCAGGAAACGCAGTACTGGTTAATGCTGAAAGTCTCCTATCTGCGGCAAATATACAACGGCTGCTGATAGAAATGCCCGCCACTTTTACAAGCTTCCATCCGCTAGGTTACGTACTAGTGGTTATGCTCGGCGCAGGAGTAGCTGAACGCTCAGGCTTACTAGCAGCAGCCATGAGCGGAGCGGTCACCAAGGCGCCTACCATGTTACTTACACCCGCCGTTGCGCTCATTGGGATGATGGGGAATCTTGCCGCGGATGCAGCCTATGTGGTTCTCATTCCACTTGCAGGGGTAATTTTTGCCGCAGCCGGACGACACCCCATAGCAGGAATTGCTGCCGCCTTTGCCGGTGTGTCTGGAGGTTTCTCTGCAAACCTTTTGCCGGGTCAACTTGATGCTTTATTGTTCGGTATTACTGAAGCTGCCGCAGAGAGTATTCTTCCGACCTGGGACGCCAATATTGCAGGTAACGCTTATTTTATTATCGCTATGACTTTTGTTTTTCTTCCCGTTATTTGGTGGGTAACTGACAAAATAATTGAACCTCGACTCGTTCCCGTTATACCTGGACAAATCGAGAGTTCGACTGCCGGTTCAATTAGGAACCCTGATTCAACGCTCAATCCGAATGAAATTAAAGGTTTGCGCTATGCCGGGCTGGCCTGCCTTGCTGTTATATTTGTTTGGATTATTCTCTGCATCGGCCCGGGTACACCGCTAATTAACGAAGATGCCAACCCCGAGGCTAGATTTAATCCACTATTTCAGTCTCTGGTTGCAGGCTTCTTCCTCCTATTTCTCGCTGCTGGATGGGCATACGGGCTAGCTGCTGGCTCCATAAATGATCATCGCGATGTTGTTAGAATGATGAGTGAAGCCATGGCGGATCTAGCCTATTATCTGGTACTAGCCTTTGCAGCAGCCCATTTTGTGGCCATGTTTAACTGGTCTAACTTGGGATTAATATTCGCCATTAAAGGTGCCGCAATTCTAGAAGGATCAAATCTTCCAGATTCCATATTGTTAACCTTGGTCATACTATTCGGTGGGTTTATCAATCTGTTTATTGGTTCTGCGAGTGCAAAGTGGGCTCTGTTAGCTCCCGTACTTGTGCCTATGTTAATGCTTATAGGAATCAGCCCTGAAATGAGCACCGCTGCATATAGAGTTGGGGACGGTGCTACAAATATCATTACGCCGCTGATGCCATATTTCCCATTGATACTTGTTTTTTGTCAGCGTTGGCAAAAAGAATTTGGGTTAGGCAGCCTAGCTGCCACAATGCTCCCGTATTCTTTATTGCTACTCCTTGCTGGCCTAGTTATGACAATAGTGTGGGTCATATTAGGCCTTCCACTGGGACCAGGCGCTTCGGTAGAATTCAGTCTGTGATGCAACCAGAGCTTCTCAACAAATCCTTAAGGATAGACACATGAATCAACTGTTACCTCTGCTAGGATTAATTCTTATTATTTCAACTGCTCCCTTAGGCTCAGCACAAAATATTGATTACCCCGATTCCTTTAATGAACCAATGGCTCTATTTGATGAAGCGATGGGGGATTTTCATTTTCCTATTTCATCTTCGAGCGAACTCGCCCAGGCGTACTTCGATCAGGGCTTCCAGCTAATGTATGCTTTCGCTAAGCAAGATGCCGCAAGGTCATTCCAAGCTGCGCACCTTGCTGACCCCGAATGCGCTATTTGTTACTGGGGGGAAGCTTGGACATGGGGTTCATACCTTAACGGAGCAATGACCCTTGCCGATGCCCCTCGCGCCTGGTTTGCTCTCCAAGAAGCATTGGCTCGCATAGAGTCAGCTTCACAAAAAGAATCAGACATGATTCGAACCCTGCAAACGCGCTACATAGAAAACTTTGATCCAGAAGCACGGCGTGAGCAAGACCAAGCCTACGCAAATGCGATGGAAACCCTAGCTAAGAGCTACCCTAATGACCTTAATATCGCCACTCTCTATGCCGATGCTTTGTTTCTTTTAGAGGAACGCCGGGGTTACAGAAGCCTTGAAGACACTAATGTCGCCCAATTGCATAATGTTCTCCTTGGAGTCCTGGAAAAAGACATCCGACATCCAGGTGCTTGCCATCTATTAGTACATGCTACTGAGTCTACAAAAACTCCAGAACTAGCTGCACCTTGCGCTCATTTCCTCGGCGACACTATTCCGGGAGCTAGCCATATTAACCATATGCCCAGTCACACCTGGAACGAAATGGGATTGTGGCACGACGCGGTTCGTTCAAATATCAAGGCTTGGCACTCTGATCAAAGAGCTGCGAGTGGGCAAGCGTTTGCTATTTACCCAACTCATAATTTGACTATGCTTTATTACGCCGCTGCGATGGGCGGAGAAAGTGCTACCTCTATACAGGCAGCTAAAGACCTTGCCAAACTTAATAGAAATACGGCAATGCTTTCTCTGGCTCTTGTTCGGTTTGGTCGATTTGACGAAATCTTAGCCATCACTGAAGCTCCCAATGGAGTTATAAATACAGGTATGTATGACTTTGCCCAAGGCTATGCGGCTCTGAAATTTGAAGACATTACTAAAGCTCAGGAAACTGTTGATTCCCTTTGGGAGCTAACTAAAACAACTACGGCTCGATTTCGCTTTCACGATGGGAAAGACATATTAGGTACCATGGCCGGTATCTTGGAAGGTGAAATCGCTTGGGCTGGAGGCGATATGGAGGCAGCACTTGAGGCCTTTCAGATTGCGGCTGAGTATTATGATAATTTAAACTATGACGAACCAGAACCCCTGCCTTTTTCACCGCGACACTGGCAAGGTGCAGCTTATCTAGAAATCGCTGAATACGAAAAAGCTGCTGCTACATACAGACGCGATCTAGAGGATCACCCTCATAATTTTTGGGCCCTCTTCGGTATTCAGCGATCACTGGAAAAGCTGGGGCAATACGATAGTATTTTTGATGAAGATTTTATTCAGGCTTCCGAACACGCTGACATCTGGTTATCAAGTACTAAATTTTAAGTCCTAGTTTGCGAATTGATCCTAGGGCAATTCAGTAGAGGGCGAGCACCTGAGCAATATATCAGCCAACTCTAGACTTCAATTTGTCATTTTAGTTCTGACCATCAGCCTAAATACGCCCTTACTTTCCGCTGCAGAATCTCAAGGTAACACATCAATGGGCTACGGCTGGCTTTGGAGTTTGTTAGTGGATTTTTTTATGCTGGCCGTATGTGTGGCCAGCGCCGCCTTGTCTATCGCGGCTCAAAAACAATGGAAAAGCTACTGGAGATGGAGTGCTTTATTCCCCTTATTTATCCTAGGTATTTGGGTGGCGATCATAATTATGTCCAGACTTTTAGACGAAAATACTCACCGTCTATGGCAACTCGAAATTTTCGCTTGGGCCATGTTTAACTTGATCTACATGCAGGCATTAATGTTAGCAAAAAGAAAACTAGATAAAGCAGACAACCTTTCTACATAATTTATTAATCAAATAGGATCTGCAATTAAGCGGATCAGTATGTTTTCCAAGCTTCATAGCCACCGTCAAGACTATATGCCTGATTGAACCCCTGTTCATTTAGATAGGACGCAGCACCTTGGCTTATGTGGCCGTGGTAGCAATATACGAGCAGGGGTACACCTAGGTCAGCATTATCAATAAAATTCTGTAAGTTGTTGTTATCGACGTGCACTGCATGTGGTATGTGCTCATGCTGATAGGCCTGCTCATCTCTGACATCTACTATTTGCACGCCTGCATCGCCGTGACTTTCTAATAATAACCGGGCTTCTAGAACACTTATGCGGGAATAGCTCATTGGCGCCTCAATTTTTAGTCTTTTATCAAAATATCACGAAGGACCGGAACAAATTTAACCTCTTTACAAGAACAATATCCCTGCTATGAAGAAACATATTATAGCAATACAGGCACTAAAGAGCGCATAAGGTAGTTGTGTTTTAACGTGGTCTATGTGGTCAGTGGCAGATGCCATGGACGCTACCACCGTTGTGTCACTGATTGGCGAAGCATGATCTCCGAAAACAGATCCAGACAATACAGCAGCCAAAAATAGTGGCTCCGATAACTCCAAGGATATGGCTATCTGCAGTGCTAGTGGAATCATAATGGCGAAAGTCCCCCAGCTAGAGCCAATTGAGAACGAAATAAAACTTGAGACCAGAAAAAGTAAGGGGAGTAGTAGGAGTAACGGTATTGCATCCTGAACAAGTTGTGCTACATAAGGTCCTGTCCCAAGCAAATCCGCAACATCACCCAACGCTAGGGCCAACAATAGGATCATAGCTACTGGCAAGAACCCGCCCGCCCCCCTCAGAAACGTTTCCATTAACTCGTGCAATGAAACACGCTGATGTGCTAATACGAGTACCCAGGCGCTAAAAAGGCCTATCAAAACTGCCCAAAGGACCGCTGTAGAACCTGATCCGTTTGATATTACACCTTCCCCAGTAACGTATAGCCCGAACGGCATCGCCAAGACCATACAAACTATGGGAATAATCATAAAACTAGCTCTATCGTGCTCACTCGTAGTTTCTGACTGAGAAAATATTGAAGGATCAACCATTGGTGTAGCATCGGGCCAAAGGAAATCTCCCTTTTCTGTTCTGTCTTGAGCTCTTTTCATAGCGCCGATATGAACATTAGCGCCAATAACAAATGCCGCAAACAGAATGACTATAATCGGATAGAAGTTGAACGGAATAGCAAACATAAACACTTCAAGTGCGTTGTTTATACCTGACGAACTAACCAAACTTATTATTACTGCTCCCCATGCGTTCAGGGGTATCATTATACAAATGGGAGCAGAGGTAGAATCGATAATATAGGCTAATTTTTCCCTCGCAAGGTTATAACGATCGAACAATGGCCGTGAAATGGCTCCCGCAACCAGCAAAGTTATATTCGATTCTATAAAGATGACAACACCGGTTAGGTAAGCAAGCCATTTAGCTTTCTGCGGGCTGTTCACCCAACTACGGCTTTCTAGCAACCGAATGAATCCTTTCACCCCTCCGACCTTCTCAATAGTCGCTATCAATCCGCCGATAATCAGAGTAAACATTAAAACCTTTGCGTCTCCTGGATCACTAAATACGTTGATAACGCCATCTATAGCTTGAGCGATACCAGTAAATGGATTCACAGAACCCAATATGCAATACCCCATCGCAATGCCAATACCGAGAGAAATGATGACTTGACGTGTGACTATCGCCAAAATAATTGCCAATAAAGGGGGCAATACAGACATCCAGTTAGATTCGTACATGCGATTTCCTATTCCTTAGAGGGACCTAAAATACTATTAAGCGCCTTAAAGATCATCATCATCTCTCAAGCTGTCGACGGGACCCGTGAAAATTTCAGTAAAATATATGATCAATTCAATTGATCTATGCGTAATCTAGCTTGTATAGTTAGCACGTTTAATTGTTACCTAAGTTCTAATCGAAATAATACTCTGCCCCAAACGACGGAGGAAAATATGGATAGACGTTCCTTTTTGAGCAATATGAGCGCGGCAACTGTAGCCTCGATCGCCGGTGCCGCTACCTTATCCGAAAAAGCCGATGCACTCGAGGACGCAATGAGTGTTGAATTGGACAAACGTATTGCAACTCCCTGGTTTTGCAATATTGAGCCAACCCCAGACCCAATTCCGGGGGATACCCGCCCTTATTACATGCACAATGACCCTCGATTGCCCGTTATGCCAAAGGCGCCAACTTTGATTGATTTCTATAAGCTGCGTTTCGCGCCAGCCAATCACGTGCTGCAGAGTGCCAGATTAGCCAAAATAAATGGTTACGACGAAAAAATTGTAATGGCTTGCTTGCTGCACGATATATGTGTGGGGAACCTCATTCGAACTGATCATGGCTATTGGTGTGCTCAGATGGTTAAGCCTTATGTAGATGAAGAGGTTAGCTGGGCTATAGAGAAGCATCAAGCGCTGAGATTCTTTCCCGATGTCTCCGTGGGATATGAATATCCAGACTCATATATCCGGTTTTTCGGCGATGACTATAAACCGGAAGCTTATATAGTCCAGGCTCATGAAGAGGCCAAAAAGCATCGTTGGTACATGACTTCACGTTTAATTACATTAAATGACCTTTACTCTTTTGAAGAAGGCGTAGTAGTGGATATCGACGATTTTACGGACATTATTGGTCGTAACTTCAAGCAACCGAAAGAAGGTCTCGGTTTCGACGGTAGCCCAACTGCCCACATGTGGCGCAGCATGATCTGGCCAAACAATTTCCTGTAATCTGTATTTGAGAGATGGTGCCTAAAGCAGGCACCATACTCCTCTTATGATCAATAGTTTATACAGGCATGGTTAATATACTGACCATTGTTTTGGTTATACCCCTAAAACCCTTTCATAGAAGCCCCTGTAAATAAGGGCCAAAGGCTTTACTCTGCCCTAATCATTGCAGTTGCCAACACTATACTTAAAAGCTAAGTTTTAGAAATTCTAAAAAATTTAAATTCTGGAGGGCTAGTCATGAATCGCAGAGTATTGTCTAAATGGAGTCTACTCTCGTTTAGTGCATTGTTTCTGGTGTACGTGAGTTGGGTCGTTAACTTTGAGGTCAATCTTGGCAGGAATCAGCCGATGGGTGGTAATTCGATTGTTATCGCCACATTTAATGATGAGAACGAGCGTCACGAACGCGTACTAAGCCTGAGGGAAGTTAACGGAGAGAATTACGTAGCCGCTAATCATTGGCCTCGCGCTTGGTATCGTCAAGCTCTAGATAATCCAAATGTCGAAGTAAAGATGGCGAGACAGGAGCAGTTTTTCCCTTATACAGCTGTGCCGCTAGAGGGCGCTGAAGATGACCTGCTAAGGGACGAGTACGGCATCAGTTTTCGTGGGCGTGCTCAAATGGGATTCCCTCCGCGTTATTTTTTACGGCTTGACCCTCGCTGATATAGGTTAATAGCGCAAGCATCTAGCAGAGGCCGCCTTGTTTAGGTGATTAATTATGCATAGCAGCTGTTTTTCCTGTGGAAGTACGATTCAATCTCAAATAAAAACCCTCTACGGTTATGATGTTTGCAGTTCTTGTGAACCTACTCTAGGTTTGTATAAGGACGATACAATACGTAAACACATAGCCTCCTATGAAAAAAAGCGCGAGGGCGTACCCGAAAATCCCACTTATGTACAAGAAGTTGATTATCGTCTTGGTGCCATGGAAAAGACTTACATTCTTAAACGCTTAAAATTACTTCATATTCAAAATCGACTCAAAGTAATAGAGAAATAAAATGAGGATAGTTATTCCTTTCTTAACGACGATAGCCCTGATTAGTTGTGCAGCTAGAGTCGAAGCTCACCACAGTTTTGCTGCAGAATTCTCCTATGAGCTCTTAGGTTCTCGGCAAGGAGAAATAGTCGAGCTACACTTCGTCAACCCTCATGTCCACATTTTTTTTACTGTCAAAACTGACAGCGGAGAAGAGGAAATATGGGATGCCCAGTCCTCCGCACCCCGAAACCTGCTCACACGGGGTTGGAATCCGGATACTATAAAGGTAGGCGATCAAATCGCTATAGAAGGTAACTTGGGGCTGCAAAATAGCCACAAATTGTGGATTATCTCAATGACTCTGGAGGACGGCACCGTCATTCACGCTAGTGGGGGAGATAATTGACCTTCCAACCAACATCCCGTTTCAAAAGCCCTGGTTTTAATAAATTCAGCCAAATGAGGCAAAGCGATGAACACACTAACAAGACTTATAAAAATCCTCGCATATAGTAGTTATTTCTTATCGGCGGCAAATATTGTAAACGCCCAATCAACCTCAGTAATGATCGATGAGCTGACGACCACCGAAGTGCAGGAGGCGCTCGACACTGGTATGACCACCGCTATTTACTATGTCGGGGGGACTCACCAGAGCGGACCAGCCGTAGTGTTGGGCAAACACAATCTTCTGGCCACACATCTATCTCGGCGCGTTGCGCAGACACTAGGCAATGCCCTAGCCTATCCGCCGAATCCCTACGCCCCAGCAGGCGATCCTATCGCGAAGACTGGACACATGCGTTTCGCCGGCACTGTCAGCATGTCCGCAGAAACACTCGCTGCTGTGTCTCACGATATAGCAATAAGTGCCTTGGCCGTGGGGTTTACCCATGTAATTATGCTGGGCGATCATGGTGAGACTCAGGAAATCATCAAGGAGGTTGCCGAATCGGTCGATGCCGAGTGGCGTTCCAGAGGCGGTCGCGTTTTTTTCATTCCAGTATACGAAGAGGGCGAAGGTCGCATGCGTGAGATCCTGACTGCCCGCAATGTCCCCAACAGTCGCATGACACCAATAGACGATGCATCGGAAATGATGGCGCTGGACTCGAGTAACCGCTGGATTCGGGCAGAGCACCTCACACAGGATATCGCTGCAGTCGCCTCTGGCGAACTTGGCCAACAATTTATCGACGGTAAGGTTGAGGTGGCGGTGGCAAGAATTCGAGAACTGGTGCAGTAGATCGAATTACGAAGCTGGGGGCTATTATGGGAGAACGCGGTCTGGTTACCAATAACGCGAGCGCGTCAATCTGAGCTCCAAATGGAGCTCCCTTTCGCCAATTAATACCAGTACTATGAGACTAAACACTAAGGGTATGTATCTAGGATGATCATGAAGAAACCGCTAACACCAATCGTTCTTCTCTTTCTTTTGTTCAGCAATGCGGCTTTTGCTGAAAATGATGAGTCGATCCAACAGGCAATGCTAGCGCTTGATGGTTTCATGCTCGCATTTAACGCCCGTGATCCCGAAGCTTGGGCTGAAACTCTTAATTACCCTCACGTTCGCTTTGCAAGCGGGGGGGTTACGGTCTGGGATTCTGCTGAATCGTTCGCTGAAAATGCTCGAAATCGCTCTTTTGTCGCTCTTCCGCAGGCGGGTTGGGATCATTCTCATTGGCTTAGCAGAGAGATAATACTTGCCTCAGACAACAAGGTTCATGTTTCCACAACATTTCAACGTTACAACAGTGCGAATGAAATAATTGGAACTTACGAATCATTGTATATAGTTACTCGAATCAATGGTCATTGGGGGACTCAAGCGCGCTCCAGTCTAGCGCCCTAATTAGCATTTGGCCCTATTAAGGTTCTTAAACAGAAATATAAGAACGAATGATATAGATATTGAGGAAAATCTAATGTTTAAAGTTCTCATATTAGTGATTTGCGCCACTATATCTGCACCGGTTTTTTCTGCGGAAAATGAACTCATAATTGTTGGCGGTACAGGAGAAAACTGTATTGAGGACCCTGGATGTGTAAACCGCTTACATCCAGATATACCGATGATTCATCGCGCCAATCCTGGGCAATCCATTCTGTTCCGCACTCGCGATACTATCGATGTGCTTGGTACCGTGGAAACTCAAACGTCAGAACCAGAGACACTGGAAATTAATTTCGGTGCAGTGCACCCCATGGCTGGACCAGTATATATTGAAGGGGCAGCACCAGGTGATGTGTTGAAAGTAACAATTCTAAATATCGACCCAGGTAAATATGGATTTACCTTTGGCGGTGGTGGTGGCTTTATTCCAGATTTAGTGGAGGGCGAGTTTTTAACTGTCTGGCGTCTCAATCGTGAGTTTGCCGAAAGCGACGACATCCCGGGCGTACGAATACCCAACGCTAGCTTTCCAGGAGTAGTTTCAACTCTCCCTGGCCCAGCTCAATTAGCGGATATGCTTCAGCGCGAACAACAACTGGCAAATGCTGGAGGGCAAGTATCCTTACCTTCACCTATCGGCGCTTCGCCACCAGAAATCTGTGGCCCTAATGGTTCCGCAGCTGATGAGTGCCTAAGAACTATTCCACCAAGAGAACATGGTGGGAATATGGATATCCGATACTTGCAAGCTGGTGTGTCAATCTATCTACCTTGTTTCATCGAAGGCTGCGGTCTAACTATAGGTGATCTACATTATGCTCAAGGAGATGGTGAGGTGTCAGGGACGGCCATTGAAATGTCTGCAAACATCTGGGTTACAACTGAGCTCGTTACGGACGGTCCAGATCTTTCTTTTGGCCCGCACTATGAAGGCATGTCAAGAGTTTTAGACATCCCTTCTCGACGATTCTATGCCGTTACAGGAATTCCTATTAAAAATACTGGAGAAGTCCCTCCAGACATGAATTACTTAAATTCAGACGTGGTCGCAGGCCTAAGCAATTTATCGGGTGACATTAATCTAGCAGCGAGAAATGCCCTTGAAGGCATTATCGAATATATAGTTTCTGAATTTGGTTACACCCGAAATCAAGCGTACGTTATTGCGAGCGTAGCTATTGATCTTCGCATTAGCCAGTTAGTGGATTTTCCTAATGTAGGAGTAACCGCGGTGCTTCCATTAGATATTTTTAATAACTAGATACTTTTTGCGTTTTTATTAACCTTAATCAAGGTCCTCTGACCTCATATGGCTGCTTCTTTTATCTAGGTTTCCAGAAAAATACCTCAAAGTCTCGGAGTGGCGCTGCGCCCTCGTAGAGTGAATCATCTAAAGTCATGCCCGCCATAGCGGCCCACTGAAGCATCATGGCTATACGCTCATCACCAAAAATTTCGATGGCCTCCATGGTATAAGTCGCTTCACCAATCCGTAGCCATCCATCTCCACTGCTCTCCCTCAGTCGTTGTGCCCATAGCGCTCCATCCGGGTGAGTGGCGGTAATTACGCCATCAGTAGTGCCTACCCAAGACAGATAGTTAACAAAAGGTGGGAATCCACTTTGCTTCATGAGCAAAGGACCTGGGAAACTTTCATTGAGCGGTGTGAAGTCATCCGGGGACAAAGTTGGTGTTCCCCCAATTATTATGCCGGGCGTACGAGCAAGCCCCTCGTTGCCGAGGTACGGTGCTGTGAACAGCCAGCCCAATACTCCAGTCAGCAGTATTACTCCGATCAAGATCCCAGAGAGCTCTCGCCTATTCATTGCGCATCCTTTGTATCGATATATTGGAATCATAGTCAGTATAAGCATTTAAGGACAGATATTTAAATCCCTAAGGGGTGTTTACCCTTCACTGATAATTACAATTGCTAATCCATACTTAAAAGCTAATTCGAAAACGGCGTAGACTTGAATGGAGATAGCTATTAGTCTTCCAGTACACACTAAGCCAAACAAATAGGCATAGGAGATACAAATGAGACTCAATCACATACGACTCGCAGGTAGTCTGGTTACAGTAATAGCAATTATGTTAGCCGTCGCGGCACAGTCTAGCGCACAGACGAACATGACGGGTGCGTGGACCTTAGAAGTATCGAGCGACCAAGGCATAACCATGCCCGAACTTACGCTCGTGCAGGAGGGTATGAAACTTACCGGACACTATTCGTCCGACGCCCTCGGTGAGAATGATATTACCGGTATGGTGGATGGAAGCACCATCACGATCTCGTTTGATGCTGATTTACAGGGTCAGTCAGCCCCAGTCACCTACAGAGGCACAGTCGATGAAGAGGGTGTTTGGTCTGGTACACTTGATATTGCAGGTGGGTTATTGACCGGCACTTTCAAGGCTAATAAGAAGTAGTAGAATCAGAAGGCAAACGACAGAAGGAGCTTTCATAAATAAGGAAAGCGTCGACCCAATTGATTTAAGCGAGCCGTATCAAAAAACGTCCCACGACATACAGTACAGAGAGGTAGACGGTATGAAGTTTACAAATAGCTTGGCGCTTCGAGTTGTCGTCGTAATAGGATTTCTGTTTACCGTTCAGCCCACTATCGCACACCACTCCTTCGCAGGTTTTAGCAATGATAAAATCAAGGAGTTCACGGGCACCATCAAGGAATTTCAATTCAGAAATCCCCACGTATGGATTCAGATCCTGGCAACAAACGCTGAAGGACAAGAAGAGGAATGGAGCATCGAGTGGGGTTCCCCAAATCAGTTAGGGCGACGCGGTATTCGCCCGGCAACCTTCCCACCTGGGGCCGAGGTCACCGTGAGGACACGACCGATGATCAATGGTTCTCCGGCCGGCGCTTTCGTCGGAGCCAAGTTTACCGACGGCACCATCGTTGGGCTATGGGAAGATTAGTACGGTAGATACTGTTCCCAGGTGTACGCATTTGATGCACTATCTTTTTTGACGCGGATGGCAATCCTTTTATCGGGGCGACCATGCATAGGAGAAAGGGGCCGTCCGAACAAGATAAGCGAGGCAGCGGAACGAGGGAGAATCTGATTGTCATGATGGTTATATTAAGACACACGCACAGCTTTTTCGGCTCAATCCCAATGGCAAGCACCCTGCTTGTTAGTCTGGCCATAACTACCCTGCTCCTACCGAAGGCTACTTACGCGCAGGAGGGAGACTCTCTCCCCGACTGGAGCGGCGTTTGGGCGATGAACAGTGGAACGATTTTTGACCGAGCCACCGTCCAGGGCCAAGGAGGATCGAACACCCCCGGGGTACGAGAACATCCGCCGTACAATGCTGAATATGAGGCGAAGTATCTACGCAACCTGCAGCTTCGCGATGACGGATTGTTCCCAGATCCCTTGTCCATCTGCGGGATTCCTTCCGGATTCCCTCGGATCATGAATTTACCTGACGTATACGAGTTCGCGGTGACGCGCAAGCAAGTCTGGATCATCGCCGAAAACGGACCTGGTATTCTGAGGATCTACACAGATGGGCGCGAACATCCGGATCCCGAAATGATGTGGCCCACTCATACCGGGGATTCTGTAGGGCATTGGGATGGCGATACACTGGTATTCGACACGGTAAGTCTTCACAGTTCAGAAGAGGGCCGAACGATCCTTGATCGCACCGGCCTGTACCTGAGCGATGCCGCACATATCATTACCCGAATGCGAAAACTTGAGGAAACAACTATAGAAGCCCAAATGACGATAGAGGATAGTAAAGCTCTGACGGGACCGTGGGTGGTGACTAAGACATACCGAAAATTGGAAGAGGGAACGCGTGTGTACGATTATGCTTGCGCCGGGAATAATCGGAATCCAGTCGATATCGAAAATAATCGGACTCTAATTCTGGGTCCCGATGGAGAAATTCTAAACAGCGATATTAATCGCTAGAATAATCTGGGACAAACTACATAACAAACTCAACTTATAGTTGTTTGTACTTGTGTGTTTCCAGCAAGCTCTATCTCATTGAGTAAGCAATAATTGGCAGTAAGCAATGCTCTGAGGCACCATTAGGGTTTGTTACAACCTTTTAACCAAACACATCGGAGCTTTTCATGGATTACTCTACAATCCTGTATGACCTGGAAGACAACGTCCTTTTACTAACGTTGAATCGCCCTGAAATACTCAACGCTTTTAATCGCGATATGATGGCTGAAATGATTGATGCCTTGAACAAAGCCGATGCCGATGACAATGTGCGCGCGATTATAGTCACAGGTGCTGGCCGAGGTTTTTGTGCCGGCGCTGATTTGTCAGCCGGTGGTAATACTTTTAATGCTGAAGCTCGCGATGATCGCGAAAACGGTTTACACCGTGATGGTGGCGGTCGCGTTACTCTGCGCATATTTGAATGTAAAAAACCGATTATCGCCGCCATCAATGGCGCGGCTGTTGGTATCGGTGCAACTATGACGTTACCTATGGACATTCGGCTTTGCTCGACTAAAGCCAAGTTCGGTTTTGTATTTGCCCGTCGAGGCATAGTACCAGAAGCCTGCTCCAGTTATTTTTTGCCGCGAGTGGTTGGTATAAGCCAGGCATTGGAATGGTGTTATAGCGGTCGTGTATTTCCCGGTGGCGAAGCATTGGCTGGCGGTTTAGTCCGTAGTATTCACGAGCCGGACGATTTGCTGGCAGCAGCCAAAGTCATAGCCCGAGAAATAGCCGACAATACTTCTGCAGTGTCAGTAACCTTGATCCGTCAAATGCTTTGGAAGATGTTGGGGGCTGACCATCCCATGGAGGCGCACAAAATTGACTCTCGAGGTATTTACTTTGCTGGTAAAGCAGCCGACGCAAAAGAAGGAGTTGAATCTTTTTTAGAGAAACGAACAGCCAAATTTCCACTTAAGGTTAGCGAAGATATGCCGGAATTCTATCCTTGGTGGGACGATCGCGAATTTTCCTGAATGTTTAATTTCTAACTTATCGACATAATAAAAAGGCGGGGAACCTTAGACTCAAATTGCTGATTGTCCTGCTTCGGTAACACACCTTGCGGGATCGGCTTCCGCAAGCACATGTGTCATGTTGCCGGAATGGATATAGTCTGCAGCCAGTTTTCCTGCCATGGGTCCGCGGCCGAAACCGGATGATGCCAGTCCACTTACAATAAAAAGATTGTCGCGAATCGGGATTTTGCCAATGATGGGTGAGCCATCGAGAGAGAAAGGCATGAGTCCTGCCCAGGTCCGTGCGATTGGCAAGCTCGCTACCAAGGGAATTACCTCTGCTGCGTGTCCATGATTCACTTCAATACCAGTAGGATCAGGTGTGGTGTTGTAACCCAGACTTTCACGATCACCCCCAAAAATAATTTCGCCATTCTTTCTTTGTCGTCCATAAAGATGTCGTGTCAGTCGCCTTCCATTTTTATGTGTCAGGTTTGGAGGCGTAACATCGTCAGAACCATTACTCTTACTCCAGGCGTAACTGGATATCGTAGAACCAATCGTATGAAGCACGCGACTCGGTAAACTATCGGTTGCCCACATTTGTCCTCGTATAGGAATAATAGGAATTTCGATTCCCAACATTTTACCAATAGGGGCACACCAGGCCCCCGTTGCAAGCACTAAAGTCTGGCAGCGAAATTCAGAAGATTCGGTTTGAATTGAATAGCCACCCGCGCTCATGGGTGTAATGGAAACAACGTTCTGACCAGTATTAATAGTTGCGCCTGCCACCTCAGCGGCATGCGCGAATGCGCGGGTAGTTTTTACCGGATCGGCCTGGCCGCGTTGCGGTCGATACATGTAACCGGGTAATTCTCCGTTAGCTTCAGGTTCGATAGCGCGCGCTTCTCTGGTCGAAAGTAATTCTATTTCATAACCGTTATTGCGTTGGAACGCGACGTCATCCTGGTAATACTCATATTGCTCCTCGGTATGGATTGCCGTTAACGTTCCGGAAAGTCGGAACTCTATGTCATAACGCATATCAATTTGTACTTGCTTAAAGATTTCCACGCTGCCAGCGGTCAGATAAGAAAGAAGATTGGGATTGTTGCCCCAGCCAGAACCACCAAGGCCGCCCATGTTCTGTCCTGAGGCTTCCGATGCTATTTCGCCACGTTCCAGCAGAATCACATCACGACCTTGTTCGGCTAAATTAAAAGCAGTTGAAGAGCCAGCGATACCACCTCCAATAATAAGGATATCTGTATCATTGCTACTTTGCGCTGACAGTCGCTGGGGTAACATACTTGTGGCAGCAACTGTACCTAATCCCGCTATAACTCGGCGTCGATCCTTATCAATTTGCTTCTCTGTCATTTTCAACCTATCGCATAACTATCAAATAATGATTTCGTGTCAAACTACTAACAACAATAACCTTTCTTTGCTTTTCCAACTTCCAGCTGCCCTGAGCTATTATCAAAAAGCTGGGTGCCGTGTATGCCAATCCATGGTTTGCTCATAGGCATACCCTAATCGGCAGATGCCTTCCTCACCTAGCCTAGGTCCCATGAGCTGCACACTATAGGGAATACCTTCGTCAGAAAACCCGCAAGGAAGCGTAAGCGTGGGTGTGCCGGCAAAATCCGCGGGCATACTATTATGGGGCAGCATTGAACTGAGAATTGGCAAAATGGCATCCATACCACCGTACTGAGAACCCGAAGCAATTTCAAATGGCACTCCTCCTGAGGGGCATACCACCGCATCGACTTTGGATAACTCAGTTTCAAAAATTCTGTTTAATCGTCGGCGCTCGCTACCAGCTGCATTGTAATCCGAATCACTCACTTCACTGCCGCTGCGCAAGAATTCTCGGAAATATTCACCATACTCATTAGCTCGCGATGGATAAGTAACAGCATGTGCCTTGTGTGCTTCGTAAGAACAGATAATAACCCAGGTATCCCTGAGTTGTTGTGAAAACTCTCCCGGCATTTTGACTTCCACCAGAGTTGCGCCAATAGACTGTAAAGTATTGATCACTTCCTGGATGGCCGTGACCAGTTCCTCCGGGCTACCCAAGCGCACAAAACTCTCGTCAACTCCTATTCGTAAATTGGAAATGTCACCATCAAGGCGCGACAGAATATTGGGCACCTCATCGTTAAGAGAGGTGGGATCATTAACATCCCGGCCTGCGATTGCCTGGAATACAGCGGCAGCATCGCTGACACTGCGGGTCATAGGCCCTACGTGGTCCAGACTTTCGGCTAATGGTATTACACCGTACCGACTCACCCTGCCATAAGTCGGTTTTAACCCAACGATGCCATTGGCCATGGCAGGTAAACGGATAGATCCACCAGTATCGGAGCCGAGGGACGCATAACAAAGGCCTGCCGCGGTCGCCACCCCGGAA
>Ga0209034_10000488_pt1 | contig 19867 bp, 23 predicted proteins | sample MarorgKNORR_S2LV_2_FD_188219 | JGI IMG/M metagenome (GOLD analysis project Ga0209034, IMG submission 188219) | Marine microbial communities from the Southern Atlantic Ocean, analyzing organic carbon cycling - 250m_A/KNORR_S2/LV (SPAdes) (version 2) | ecosystem: Environmental > Aquatic > Marine...
TTCATATCCGGTAAAAAAACGGCCAGCTTTGGTTTTTGGGCCACAATAATGGTATCTATATTTGAAACTTCGAATCCTTTACTCCTGCAAAGAGCGGTAACCTGTTCTAATAAAATAAGGCTGGAAATTCCTTTCCATTTTGGATCTGTATCAGAAAAATGTTTACCAATATCCCCCTCGCCGATAGCACCCAGTAAGGCATCGCATAAGGCATGCGACAAGGCATCGGCATCGGAATGTCCATCGAGCCCTATCGAATGCGGAACATCTACACCACCGAGTATCAGTTTTCTTCCTTTAACAAGACGGTGCACATCATAACCATTTCCAATACGAATTATAGGTGAATTCATTCTTATTTTAAAAACCTCACTTGGTAGATATAAAACACCAAAGCTTTATCTTTATAAAAAAGCTTAATTAAAACCTTCTATTATGAAGCTTTGGGTAGCGTTTCGATATATACGAATGGACCTTTCTTACTCCAGGCAATGTGCGGCTAGTGGGTGACTGTGATTAGTTTTTTAGTTTCTTCGCGAGCCCATTGATCGGCATCCAAAACATCCTGCAATTCATTTAATTTGGCGGGAATGTGATTATGCATGACCATACGAATTAGTTCTGCGATATCTTTGTATGGGATAAGTTCATCAAGAAATGCCTGCACTGCAATTTCATTCGCAGCATTGAGTACAGCAGGCATGGTTTGCCCCATTTCCATAGCATCGACCGCTAACTGCAGGCAGGGAAACCTATTAAAATCAGGTGCTTCAAAAGTCAGGTTTTCCATTGTAGCAAGGTCCAACGACGGTAAATTGCATTCAAACCTGTCAGGGTAAGTAAGGGCATATGCAATAGGTACGCGCATATCAGGAATGCCCAGCTGCGCTATTATCGAAGTGTCGACAAACTCTATCATGGAGTGGATGATACTTTGTGCGTGGACAATGATTTCCACCGGAGTCTCGACACCAAATAACCACTTGGCTTCAATATATTCCAATCCCTTATTCATCATAGTAGATGAGTCAATAGTAATTTTTTTACCCATTTCCCAATTTGGATGATTGAGAGCATCCTTCACCTTGATATTTTCCATTTCATTCAAACTGAATGTTCGAAAAGGTCCTCCCGATGCAGTCAGGATAATTTTTTTTATCCGTTCTTTCTTTTCCCCGTTCAATGCCTGGAAAATAGCACTGTGTTCACTGTCAATTGGAATAATTGTTGAGCCAGTTTTTTGTGCTTCTTTTAAAACTAATTCACCAGCAATAACCAAAGTTTCTTTGTTTGCAAGGGCTAGATTTTTACCTGCTTTCAAAGCTTCTATTGCTGGTAAGAGACCAGCCTTTCCTACAACACCAGAAACAACTAGGTCTACTTCAGGAATAGTTGCAACTTCGAAGATACCCTCTTCACCAGACAAAATTTCAACATCCAGATCAACTACCTGTTCTTTTAAAGTAGATATTTTTTGCGTGTCGAATAGAGCTACAACTCTGGGCTTAAATTTTCTTATTTGCTCTGCGAATAAATCTACGTTACTTCCCGCAGACATAGCTAAGATTTGAAAGCTTTCCGGATTACGCTCAACTACGTCGAGCGTATTCACTCCGATTGAACCCGTAGAGCCAAGAAGAGATATTTTTTTCATAGATACTCAGTCGCCAGAAAAAACTGGTAATAACAATAAAAAACAGGCCCCGCAAACAAAAGACTATCAATGCGATCTAAAACTCCTCCGTGTCCCGGAATCAGGCTTCCAGAATCTTTGACCTGGCAATTTCGTTTTATCAAAGACTCTGCTAAATCGCCGAATTGACCGATAATACCGCAAATGAAAGACACAATCAAACAATGGATTAAAGGTATTTCATCAAAAAATAGATTGCTTAACAGCACGGCTGTTATTACAGTTCCGATTATATTAGCGATTGCTCCGGCAGTTGTTTTATTTGGGCTAACCATCTTAAAAGGTTTGCTTTCCCCAAATTTACGGCCGACATAGTAAGCCATCGAATCACCTACCCAAATAAATAAAAGAATAAACACCACCATTTCCCGACCCCCTTCCATTTTGCCAATTAAAAGGAAGTAGCCCCCTAGTCCTGCCGTATAAAAAATTCCAAATAGGGTATGGGAAATGGAATCGATTGCCACAACTACATTATTTTTTCTATAAAACCATGCTGTAATTAATATAAGGGGAATTAATATACCCATTAAAGACAAATATTGTGGAACAAAAAAATAGAATGCCAAAATTAAAAAACTTAAAACCAAACCTTCAACAGGAAATCCGCTCTTTCCCGCATTTTCGATCATAGAAAAGTATTCGTAAGTGGATACTAAAATAAGAGACCCAATCAAAACAAAAAATAGCAAAGGATGCCCATACAAAATGATTCCAAGGACTATCGGAATTGCTATGAGTCCGCTAATTACACGTTCCAAAGTTTTCTCCTAAGCGGATGAAAATATTTTTTATCAAAAAAATTAAGAAGAAATCGATTTATATCCTAGGTCAATAAATTCTTTACTCAGGCTTTAGCAATTTGTTCTTGGGTCATTCCAAATCTACGGTCCCGACCTTGATAATCAATTATGGCATTTAAAAAGTCGTCCTCAGTAAAATCAGGCCACAATACTTTATTATAATGTAATTCAGTATATGCACTTTGATACAAAAGAAAATTACTTATTCTTCTTTCCCCACTTGTTCTAATCAAAAGATCCGGATCAGGAATCGGATGTGTCGAAAGAAAAGACTCAAAGAGAGGTGAGTCAATATCTTCAGGTAAAACTTTTCCGTCTTTTACTATTTGAGCAATTTGTTTTACAGCATCAATGATTTCCTGCCTACCTCCATAACTCAATGCTAAAGTAAGAATCATTCCCGTATTATTTCGGGTTTCGTCAATGGAATATTTGATCAGTTTTTGTATGGAAACTGGTAAATCTACCACATGCCCAATAGTTTTAAATTGGATATTTTCTTTTTTCATTCTGTTCAATTCTTTTTTGAGATAAAAGTCGAGGATTTTCATCAAGGCGCCGATTTCAGCAGAGGGGCGGTTCCAATTTTCATCTGAGAAAGAATACAAAGTCAAAGCTTTGAGGTTCATCTTACAACCTAAAGTTACGATCCGGTCAACAACCTTAACACCAGCCCAATGACCCTGAACTCGGGGAAGAGAATGTTTTTGTGCCCATCGACCATTGCCATCCATAATGACAGCAATGTGTCTTGGTAATCGATGCGGGTCGATTTTTTCCTGTAACTTTGATTCGCCCAAGAAGAAGACTCCTGATTGAACGACCTAGCAACGGTGAAAGGTAAGTATCTAAAAATTGAAAAATGAGAAACTAAACTTCAAGAATGTCTTTCTCTTTGATCTGGGCGACTCTATCAACTTCTGCCACAAATTTATCAGTAATTTTCTGGACTTCCTCTTGCCCCTTACGGCTTTCATCTTCTGAAATATCATGTTTCTTTTCAGATTGCTTTAGTTTTTCGTTAATATCTCTTCGAATACTCCGGATTGCCACCTTGCTTTCTTCAGATTGCTTTTTTACCAACTTTACCAATTGCTGGCGTCTTTCATTGGTAAGAGGTGGTATTGCCAACCGAATTACCTTGCCATCATTATTTGGGGTCAATCCTAAGTCGGAAGCTTGGATGGCTTTTTCAATATCTTTCAGAATTGACGTTTCCCAAGGTTGCACCGTCAAGGTCTGGCTATCTGGGGCACCAAGTGTCGCCACTTGGTTTAAGGGTGTAGGATTGCCGTAATAATCAACCATTAGATCATCAAGCAAAGCTACCGAAGCCTGCCCAGTCCTTAATTTTCCTAGTTCGCGAAGCAAATGTTCAATCGAACTTTGCATTTTCACTTCCGCATCTTTTACGATTTCTACTGGCATGTTTTAGGCTCCCACTGTAGTTCCAATTTTTTCACCCAATAGAACTCTTTTAATACTGTGTCTATTACGAAAATTAAATACTACCATAGGTAATTTATTATCCATACATAGAGAAACCGAGGTTGAGTCCATAACCTTCAGTCCCTTTTTTAACACATCGATATAATTTAATTCTTCATATTTAACAGCATTTGTATCTGTTCTAGGATCCGAGCTATAAATTCCGTCCACTTTTGTAGCTTTAAAAATAACATCAGCTCCGATTTCCATCGCTCTTAAAGAAGCTGCCGTATCGGTTGTAAAGTAAGGGTTACCAGTTCCCCCAGCAAAAATGACTACACGGCCTTTTTCAAGATGGCGAACAGCTCTGCGTCGAACATAAGCTTCAGCTACGGCCTGTATTTCGATAGCCGTTTGCACTCGGGTAGGTATACCAGCCTGCTCCAATGCTGCCTGGAGAGCAAGTGCATTTATAACTGTAGCCAGCATGCCCATATAATCGCCGGTAGTCCTTTCAATTCCGATAGAACTTAAAGAAGCACCTCGCAGAATATTTCCCCCGCCAATGACAATAGCAATTTCAACACCTAGATCTTTTGCAGCTTTGATCTCTTCTGTAATATTTTTCAAGGCATCTTCATGAAGACCAAAATCGCCTTCTTCGGCAACCAAACTTTCACCGCCCAATTTCAACATTACTCTTTTATAAAGAGGCTGCGACATTAAATTTCGAACCTTACAAATTTACCAATGTTTATGTTTTCACCCAAAAGAGCAATCTTCTGCTTGATCAAATCTTGCACGGTAATATTAGTATCCTTAATAAAGGGTTGCTCGAGAACACAAGTTTCTTCATAAAACTTTTCCATTTTTCCAGAAACAATTTTTTCAATTATATTTTCAGGTTTACCTGATTCTTTTGCTTGATGTGCAGCAATTTCTTTCTCTTTATCTAAAATTTCTTGCGTCACCTCTTCCCTGGTTGCAAATCGAGGTTTTGCAGCAGCAATGTGCATAGCAATATCACGGACCAGCTCTTGAAAGTCTGGTGTGTTAGCAACAAAATCTGTTTCGCAATTCAACTCCACCATTACTCCCAGTTTGCTGCCGGCATGGATGTAACTACCTATGGAGCCATCTCCTGTTTGCCGATCTGATTTTTTATCTGCTTTTGCCAATCCTTTTTTCCTCAGGAAGGTAATAGCAGCATCCACATCTCCATTTGTTTCTTTTAAGGCAGACTTACACTCCATAATTCCTGCGCCAGATTGAGAGCGCAATTCCTTAACCATCGCAGCAGTTATTTCCATTCCTAAACGTCCTTACATAAAAAGTTAATCGTAAAAATAATTGAACATGACAAATTACTTTGTCTGTAATTTTTTTGAGTTACTTTGGTTAGTTATTCCGCAAGCCAACTATTTAAGAAAATAATTCTAGCCTGGGGTTTCCAACCCGGAGTTAATACAAATCAGGCAGGTACTACGACTTCGCTTTTGTCGTTATCATCAAGAGCCGGGGATTTCTCTTCTGTTGATTTTGTTTCAGCCTTGTCTTTTTCCTGGCTGGATTTTTTCATTTCCTGGCCTTCGAGATAAACATCCGCGATTCTATGAGCGAACAGCTTGATCGATCGCATAGCATCGTCATTAGCGGGAATTGGAAAGTCAATACCATCAGGGTCAGAGTTTGTATCGACCATTGCTACAATTTTTATTCCCAATTTTTTTCCCTCTGCCAACGCAATTTTTTCTTTTCGAGTATCAACTATAAACATAACATCCGGCAAATCTTTCATGGTTTTGATACCGCCGAAAAATTTATTCAGCTTGACAATCTCTTTACGTAAATCTAACGCTTCTTTTTTAGAAAGGTGGTCAAACTGATTTTCTTCATCCATTCTTTCCAATTCCAACAATCGCGCTATGCTTTTGCGGATAGTGGCAAAATTCGTCAGTGTTCCGCCCAACCATCTCTGGTTTATATAATGCATCCCGCAACGAGTTGCTTCTTCAGCAATCAATTCTTGAGCCTGTTTTTTGGTAGCAACAAAAAGGATTTTTTTCCCTGCTCGAGCACTTTCTCGAATGTATTTTTCCGCTGCCTGAAAACCAGTTAGGGTTTTTTGCAAATCGATAATATAAATTCCACTTCGCGATCCGTATATATAGGGTTTCATCTTGGGGTTCCAACGGTTAGTCTGATGCCCAAAATGAACACCGGATTCAAGCAAACTTTTCATTGTAATTTCAGACATCCTATCTCCTTAGAAATAAATGGGTTATACCACCGCCTCCATCGACTCGTATCAGGAACCCGCAGGCCACCCCTGATTTGATCCGGAAACGTGCGTGATTTAATTTTCTGGAATTCTTCCTAAAAGGAAGCCAAATTGTGGCTTAGATTACCATATTCCGCTGTAGGTGACAATATGGAACACACTGAATAGAATTAAAACTTCATGGTTTTCCCTTTTTTTTCAGCTTTTTAACAATCGGAATCCTAAAAAGGAAAGAGCGACACTGACTTTTTTTAAGTGCATAAATCTGCTAACTTGGATTTTAGAACGCCAGCGCTCCTAACTTACTATTAATTTGATAGTTTTATACAACCATGGTTCAAAAATTTTTAATTGTCAATACAACTGGAATGGGTGATTGCCTGTGGGGAACCCCTGGAATCCGAGAACTAAAAAAGGCATTTCCTAGTTCCCAAATTGATCTGATTGTAAAAAAAGAATGGCTTCCTCTTTTTAAGGGTAATCCGAATTTAACAAATATCTACCCCTACCAAAACAGATGGTACGCCCAATTTCTTCTTGGTTTGAAACTTCTGTTTAATAAAAAATTCTCGCAAATTTTTATTTTTCATGCAAATAGTGATTTTAGTAGGATGAAATTTTTTTTGAAATCATCGCCCATTTGGAATCATCAAGGACATAAATGGTGCCCGAAACAATTTAATTTAAAATCTAAATGGAGCGAAGAATCACCTTCATTTGAAAAAAATCTCCACGCCATTGAACGCCGACTTCTCATGCTAAAAGAAATTGAAGTCGAACCAAAACAATCTCAAATGGAAATATTTTTCAGTGATTCTGAAAAAAAGGCCTTCGATACTTACTCATATGAAATTGGATTAAAAACCCCTTTCATAATTTGCCACATAGGGGCCAGTTCTGCGGATCGACTTTGGGAAGCCAAAAATTTTCATAACCTCACCAATTTAATATTGAAAGAAACAGATTTTAATATTGTTTTTGGTGGCAATATAAATGAATTGGAAATTTTAAAAACTCTAAATCTTACAGACAGCAATAGAATTTTTTATAGTTTTAATTTGTCCATTATCAACTACGCTTACCTTTTGAGCCAAGCAAGGCTGTTAATATCTAACAATACTGGCCCCATGCATATCGGATATGCAGTCAAAACACCTACCATTGGGATTTTTCAAAATGTAGGAAATGGTCGTCCCGATTTAGTCGGGCCTTATAAGCTGGACAAAATCTTTTTTCCTGTGGTGAGTTATCTGGAGGGGGCGACAAGCGTACAAGAAGTTTGGAAAAAATTTCAGACTATCTATCAAACAATCAAGCAAGGTAATAAAGATGTGAACTCAGTTTAAATATTACTGCATAAACAACCGTAATGTGATTAAAACAATTATCTCTATCCTGTAAACGCCTAATTATTTTATTCCTTTTTCGATTTTTATTTAACCGATTCAATCGGTTTTAGAAACAGGTTCCGCAACCAAATCATAATCCGCTGCAGCAGTGATAAGCGCGGAAATAATTTCCCCCGGCTCGGCTTCACATTTTTCTAAGATAACCTGCCCATCTATATCGGGAGCTTGGGATGCGAGCCTACCAGTCATAATATAGTTTTCCTGTGCATCGAACCCTTCCACCAGTACAGATTCAATGTGCCCGACTTTTTCCTGATTTTTTTGTAACGTAATATCCTTTTGGGATGCCATTAGAATATTTTTTCTTTCCATCTTAACTTCCTCAGGAATCCGACCAGGATAATCAAACGCGGTGGTTCCCTCTTCATCAGAATATGTAAAAATACCTACGTGATCGAACTGCATATCACAAAGAAACCGAAGCATATGTTTAAAATGCTCATCTGTTTCTCCAGGAAAGCCAGTTATAAAAGTGGTTCGCAAAGCAATCTCAGGAATTTTTGAGCGTAGTTCATCTAGCATTTTGCGAATTCCATCTTCGGTTTCCTGGCGTTTCATACTCTTTAATATTTCATCATGCGTATGCTGCAACGGGACATCAATATAACGACAAACCTTTTCTTCAGAGGCAATATAATCAATTAACTTTGAATTGAGAAAAGTTGGATAGCAATACAAAAGCCGCATCCATTGCAAACCATCAATCTTTGACATACCTTTTAATAATCTTACCAAACCATCTTTCATGCCAAGATCAAACCCATACATTGTAGTGTCTTGGGAAATTATATTAAATTCTTTTACTCCTCTTTTGGCTAAATTTTCTGATTCCGCTAAAATGGATTCCGGCGACCGGCTAAGCATAGGACCTCGCATTTTAGGAATGATGCAAAAAGCACAACGGTTGGAACAACCCTCTGAAATTTTTAAATATGCCGTATAAAAAGCGGTGGTTAATAAACGGTCAGTATAAGATTCGTAATATTCAGCAGGCGTCGCTACGTGATTACGTTTACTAAAATCAGCATCTTCAAGAATATTTTTTAATTGCGGATACTGTCCGACCCCAAGCATATAATCAATTTCAGGAATTTCTTCCAATAGTTCTTGTGTATGACGTTCCGCCAGACATCCGGTAACAATTAACTTTTCACATTTTCCATCTATTTTCTTATGAGCCATTTCGAGAATTGCTTCAACCGATTCTTTTTTTGCGGACTCAATAAACCCGCAGGTGTTAACTATTATAATCTCTGCATCTTCTTCATCGGGAGTGAAGTCATAACCCGAGGCAGCAAGATCGCCCAAGACTCGCTCAGAATCAACAGTGTTTTTTGGGCATCCCAAACTTACCATTCCAATTTTTTTCATCTTAATCCGTTTATAAATTTAAATATATCAGGCTGAAAAATATTCAGCTTTGAGTACCTTTAAGCTTTTTTTCCATTCGCCGAACTAATTCATCAAAATCATTTTTTTTTAAAATCTTGTAAAATTGACTTCTTAAATTATTACGCATACTAATACCATCAAGAATAACATCAACCACAAGCCAGTTATTAGAAGACTGCTTTAACCAAAAGTCGATATCCACCTCACCCTCTTTTTCATGAATAGCAGTTAAAGGAACCACCATCATATCTTTTTTTCTTTTCGATCTCCCATAAACTAGATCCAGATCCGCAAAGAATTTTGCCGAGCTAGGAAAAGCAACATACACAAATAATTCCCCCAGCAACTTCTTAAATTTATCCTGTTGTTTTGTACTATGTTTTGCCCAATATTTTCCAAGAGCCTTCTGGCTTATCTCTGAAACTTTGAGGATACTTAATGCAATGTTAGAATGTCTTGTATTTGCTACTTTTTGATCCTCTGATATTTCATCTCCTTCAACTATTTGTTTGATTTCGTTTAAAAGGATTTTTACAGCGGCTTCCGGACTCTTTTTCCCCAACTCAGCCCAGGATAAAACTGGTATTAAAAGAAAAATCAATAATGTATTAAAAGCAATTAATTTTAGATTTCTCATTATTATGATACTTTTTTATGGTCTTTTAATGTCTTACAATTATAGCGGAATCTGACCTTGCCTATGAATAACATTTTTTTTAAATTAAGGGATTTTTTAATAGCTTTATTATTAACTCAGAATATCAATGTTCCACCTGCTTTTTCACAAAGTCCAAATCTAGTTGAAATAGACCATTTGTATCAAAAAAGTCAATCATCTTTGGAATATAAAAAAATAGCAACACAAATTGAAAATATTTTGACAACCCATCCAGATCAGCATGAATGGCTATGGCGTCTGGCCAGAATCCATTATTCAATTGCAAAAAAATTACCCGAGAATAACATCCATCATTACGGGCTATGTATTCATTACAGTTCTAAAGCTGTTGCATTACAATCTGATTCTGCGATTAGTTATTTTTATCGTGGACTCTGCCGAGGTAAACAGGGAGAAACTAAAGGCATTTGGGCCAGCTTGGGAATCATCGGTCCTTTTGAGGAAGATATGGAACAAGCAGTTAGGCTAGATCCCACCGTCAGCCATGCAGGGCCCCATAGAGCCCTGGGAAAATTGTATTTGGAATTGCCATTTTTTTTGGGTGGTGATTTGGGAAAATCATCCTTTCATTTGCAAGAAGCTGTTCGATTGGCTCCAGATTATGCAGAAAATCATTTTGGCCTAGCGCAGGTTCTCATTAAAAAAAATAATTCTACCGAAGCCCGAGAAACTCTTCACAAATTAATGCAACTTACAGATAATACGGTTAACGAAAAACTTCTTTCTCTAAGAAAAGAAGGAATTAAGTTATTAGAAGAAATTACCCCCTGATAACATAATGCTAAAAGAAATCAGAATACAAAACTTTGCCATTATAGAAAATCTTATGGTGAATTTTGAAAGCGGACTGAATGTACTAACCGGTGAGACGGGTGCTGGAAAGTCTATTATTATTGACGCACTCAATTTATTACTTGGAGGTAGAGCAGATACAGACTCTATTCGCACCGGTGAAACAAACGCATTGGTCGAAGGTTTTTTTCAAATAACCAATAAAGAAACTCTTTCTTTAGTACAAGAAATTGGTGTGGAACCTGAAGATGGAGAATTACATATAAAACGACAGATTTCTAATTCAGGTAAAAACAGATGTTTTCTAAACGATAGTCAGATCACCGTTTCTACTCTGGCAAAAATAGGTAACCGGTTAGTCGATCTTCATGGACAGCATGATCATCAAACCCTTTTACATCCTGAAATTCATGTAGACTTGTTAGACTTGTTTGGTAAGTCCAAAAAATTCCGTGATATATATTCTAAAGAATTTTTAGAGTATCAAAGCCTGGTGAAAAACCTTAAATCTTTAAATATCGATGAGCAAGAACGTCTGCAGAGGGAAGAGTTTTTAGATTTTCAAATTTCTGAAATCGATGCCGCTAACCTCTCAGAAGAAGAGGAAGAAACAATCAAGGGAGAAAAAAATAAACTCCGACATTCAGAAAAAATTCGAGAAACTCTACAACACAGCCAAACTTTATTATCTAATCAAAGTGGTTCGATATTGGATAACTTACGCCAAATATTAAAAGAGCTTGAGCCCTTGGTTGAACTGGATACGGATTTAGCTTCGCCTTTTGAGAAATCTCAATCTGCTTTTTATGAATTGGAAGATGTAGAAGATATTTTGAGATCTTATGATCAATCTTTGGATTTCAACCCTGATAGATTAGAGAAAATAGAAGACCGACTGGCTGAAATAAATGGGCTTAAAAGAAAGTATGGAAATAGTATTTCAGAAATTTTTTCTAAGCGTGAAAAGTTCGCTACTGAACTAGGACAGTTGGCCGTTAATGAAAAAAATACCAAAAAGCTTGCCAAAGAAATTCATAATAAAGAAATGGTAGTTTCAAAACTTGCGGTCGAACTTGCTGAAAAGCGCGAAATTGGTGCTAAGTTTTTAAAGCAGGGAGTTGAAAAAGAATTAACAGAATTACATATGAGCGGGGTTCGTTTTGGAGTCGACTTTAATTATCCTCCAGATGCAGAAGGTTTTGTTGAATATCATAAAACAAAATTGAAACCGACATCAGTTGGTTTGGGCACCTTAGAGTTTTTATTTTCTCCCAACCCAGGTGAAGAACTTCGTCCTTTGGCTAAAATTGCCTCGGGTGGCGAACTTTCGCGGATCATGCTAGCTTTAAAATCAATTTTAAATAAACAGGATACCATCCCGGTTATGATTTTTGATGAGGTTGATACTGGGATAGGTGGTCGCGTGGCAGAAAAGATCGGCGATAAATTAAAAAAGGTGGCCGAAAATAAACAGGTGTTTTGCATTACTCATCTTCCACAAATTGCAGGCAAGGCATCGACTCATTTCCGCGTCGAAAAACAGACAGAAGGAAAACGTACTCGGTCCAGAATTCGACAACTGGATTTTGAAGAACGTGTGGAAGAGTTAGCAAGAATGTCTAGTGGGGAAAAAATCACCAAAGCATCCCTGCAACACGCTCGCGAACTTATCCAGCCTTCTAGCAAAACCTAATTAACATGAGACAAGCGCAATTCCAATTTTCGATGTCTACAAAAGGACGAGGAATTTATAAAATTAACAATCCAATCGAGAATTGGATGCAAAGTCAGCACATCGACTCTGGATTAATAACTGTTTTTATTCCACATACTTCTGCGTCCCTACTTATCCAAGAAAATGCCGACCCCGATGTATTGAAAGATTTGAATAGCTTTTTCAACCGGCTCATACCTGATGGAGACCCTCTGTATGATCATCAAGCTGAGGGTCCCGATGATATGCCAGCTCATATTCGATCCGCTTTAACCCAAACACAACTATCAATACCCGTACAAGAAAATAAAATGGTACTTGGAATTTGGCAGGGAATTTACCTTTTTGAACATCGTGTTGATCCACACAAGCGAAATGTGTTGTTACATTTATTAGGTGAATAAGTGTAGGCGTATTAAACCATCTTATTCTTTTATAACATTTTTTCTTTTAGAAAATTTTCCACTAAAATAGGAATTGGCCTTTGCGGACTAAAATCACTACGAGCAAGATAGACAGAGAAATAATCCATATAAATAAATAAGTGGTCATGGATTGACTGGCTTTTTGTTTTTCCAACCAGCTTCTTGGCTTAATACCCCTTACCAGAAAAACAATTTTTGCCGCAAGGTTCACGCATATAATATTCATCGCCAATAATAAAGCCGCACCGATAGCAAGTTCGGTTTGCCCTGCTCCCAGCATGATCCCCAATGTAGCAGTCGGAGGTAATAAAGCAACTGCAACCATGACTCCTACTAATACACTTGAAAGTCCTGTGGTTAAAGAAATAACTGCAGCTGCACCCGATGCCAATGCCAGAGCCATGGAATCCAATCCGGCATCGGTTCGGGCTAATAGCTCCGGGCTGTCTAAATTCATAGGATGATACATTCCCAAACCAATGGAAAGAAACATCGCCAATCCAATACCCGTGATTATGGTTTTAAAAGCTTTCCACATGAGGTGCGCATCACCTAAAGCCGCACCGAGTGCCAGAGCAATATTAGGGCCTAAAAGAGGTGCAATAACCATGGCACCTATTACCACCGCAACATTATTTTCAAGCAAACCAATTGCCACTACTACAGTTGATAAAAAAACCAACAGTAAATATGTCGTATCAAGCCTCGTATTTTTTTCAATTTCATTATAAAGTTCTTCGCGAGTCGTGGTGGCAGAATCAGGCGAAGGCTTTTCTTCCGAAGATACTTTTCTCGGTAGCGCAGCCTCTAAGTTCATAACAAGAATTTTTGAAGTGCCCTGGGTTCCAATTAATCCTTGTAACGCATCCAATACGGATTGCCTTTTTTCATCACTGACCAGAGCCCGTATCATATTCTTTCCGTACTCGTCCGAACTCACCCAAAGAACTTCCGAGTCGTGTTGGGAAATTATACTTTTAACGGCAGTAAGTTTTTCAGCTGGTGTAACAATCTCAATTATTTTCATTACTTGGTGGCAACCAATCTCTTATTGTGCAATCAAACTTGGGATAATAAAGTTTAGTCAGGCAGCAGGCTTGGTCAAACGCTTCAAAAACAATCTAACGCAAACAATTAAATCATTTTTTTAGTGGAAAGGTTGGCTATATTACGAAGAACCTGTTCATTGCATTGAACACAAAAATAGCCTTCGCCAGAAGAAATCCAGCATTCATCTTCGACCCATTCCCGAGCCTCTTCGCGATCTTCACAATATTCACTTTGCTGTACACAATTTTCGGCCAATTTTAATTGGCAGGGAATTGCAATCTCACCATTTTCATTTTCTAAATATGGGAGTTCATCAGACATGGTAATTACCTGTTTTGGATATTTTAATCATTAAAAATATTTTTCAAAATGCTCCGAAACTGAATTTCATTATAAACAAACCTTTACTTCATTATAGAATTATTTTTGATATAAAGTACTCATTTGGACATCTTGTTAATCACAGTGATATAAGGTAATAATAGATTCTAAATATTTTTTCCTAATGCTAGAGAATAATGATTCATATCAAAATTATATTTTTGTTTATTTTCATATTGTTTACAGCTTGTAGCGATGATGTAGAAAACCAAAATGAGCTGGAATCGCTCTTAAAATCCAAAGATCCGAAAGTTTTGCTTGCGAACGCCAAAGAAAAACAAAGAATCGGTGCTTATGAAGATGCTGTTCAAATTTTAAAAGCCGCCGTTAAAATTGACCCCAAGTTGATATCCGCATACAACCAAATGGGTCTGATCTTTTTTGAGGCAGACAAGAAAAATGAGTCTGTTGATGCTTTCAAGAAAGCCATCTCTATTGATCCAGAAAATTTGAACTCGCGGTTGGGACTGGGAAAAACATATTCGATGATTACTCGCAATGACCTAGCTGTCGAACAGTATTTAAAAGCCGCAAATATTAAACCAAATGATGCTGATATTTATTTCATGATCGCTTTGGAGTATTGGTATCACCAGAATCTTGAGAAGGCCAAAGAGTATTATAATAAGGTTCTCGTTATTGATCCCAATAATATTCAGACCCATTTAAATTTGATCAGTGTTTATGAAAGTCTTGAAGATTGGAAAAAAGCAATCAGAGAAATAGAAATTTCACGGAAACTGGGAAAAGAAAAAAAAGATTCCACAGCCATCTCCATCGCCGAAAGGAAGAAAAAATTTATCATTGGGAGAATGAACTTAACAGAAGAGGGATACCAAAGAAATACTCAGCCGCCTTTTGATTAAAAGAGTTCAATATTGGTAAATGAAAATCAAAATCTTTCGGCCAGCTCAGTATTATGAAAATTAGACATCAGCAACATAGAAGAATTTATTTTCCTGTAGCTTGATGGATGTTTTCCTTTATGGAAGAAGATTTCTCTGGCGTGGGGTCTATGAGCGGCCAGATGAGAATAAAAATTATAAAGCCGATCACCACAAAACCAATTGCGCTGCCGACCCAGTCTATCAACGAAAAACTTTCTTTTTCCTCATCCATGTTGATTTTAGATATCTGATTTCAATTTAGGTATCCAACGAGGTACTCTCCGTTTGTATTCGAAGTAGTTTTCTCCAAACCTACGCTCTAAATCAGGTTCTTCCCAGAAAGGTATCAAAATTAGACAACCTTGAACAAATACAAGACACCAAACCAATACGAGTATTGAGCCAGAAAGCAAAGATTCACCCAATAACACCATAATGACCCCAATCATCATAGGGTTTCTCACACTCGTATAAACTCCACATGTGACAAGTTTTTTTGGGGGATCATATGGGGCAGGGGTCCCTCCTCCACCGTTTTCTGAAAATAAAGAAACCGAAATCCAACACAGGCTGGCCCCGAAACCTATTAAAAGGCCGCCGGGAAAAGATCTAACCAAGTCTAAGCTCGGTGAATATGTTTCAAATATTGCACCTTCTTGTGAAAACCAGATTAGCAACCCAGGAACCACCCCCATAACGTTCATGGGGAAAATGATAAACGCTTTTATTATGGGTGGTGTGACCTTCATAAAGTTAGCCCATTAACTGTTGATACTGCATCATCCGTAGTCAAAAACCATCAATACTATAAAGCCAATGGTGACAACAGCTGAAAACCAGGCCATGAATTTAAGCATCATCAATCACCTTAAATATTTTTAATCAGGTATTATAATATCAAACTTACCTCTAAGTAACACCTCAGGAAAAATTATAGGGCTAATTTTTCCTCCTGCGCTTCGAACTTGCACCCTGTCTTTGTGGTTTACCATATGAGGTGCTTCCTCTTTTTACTGCGGGTCTGTTATTTTTTCCGGTCGATGAGCGAGAACCATAAAACCTTTTTCTCTTCTGAGGTGATTTGGTTTTGGAACCCATAGAACGACCTCTTTTAGAGGCAATAGGTTGCGAATGATAGATATGATCTTCTTCCATGGTTACTGGTTTATTTATAACCCGCTCAATTTTTCTGAGGTAACCAAGTTCTCCTAAATCACATAAGGATAAGGCAATACCTGCTGCGCCCGCCCTGGCTGTTCTTCCAATTCTATGAACATAACTCTCTGGTTCGTTTGGTAACTCGTAATTAATGACATGGGTTATGTCATCTACATCTATTCCCCTGGAAGCAATATCTGTTGCTACCAGTACACGAACTTTGCCTTTTTTAAAATTATTTAAAGCATCCAAACGGGCAGATTGTGATTTATTTCCATGTATCGCATCTGCCTTTATTTTACTTTTATTTAGATTTCTAACAATTCTATTCGCTCCATGTTTAGTGCGAGCAAATATTAAAGCTCTTTCGATGCTTGCATCTTCCAGCATGGATGCCAATAAAGCTGCTTTATTTTCCCGGTCTACAAACAATACCCTCTGGTCGATTTTATCCACGGTACTCGAAGGTGGCGATACTTCAACTTTAACCGGATCTTTTAAGAAACTTGTTGTCAGACGTTGTATTTCGACCGGCATGGTAGCCGAAAACAACATGGTCTGAGTATTTTGAGTGATATAAGATCTAATTTTTTTGACATCGGGTAAAAAACCCATATCCAACATGCGATCAGCTTCATCGAGAACAAAAACCTCAACCTTATCTAGTCTCAAACATTTTTGATTATATAAGTCCAATAATCTTCCGGGTGTCGCTATTAGGATATCTACTCCTTGCCTAAGAGCTTTGACTTGTTTTTCTTGCCTTACACCACCAAAAATAACAGTCTGTTTTAAGTTTAAATAGCGCCCATAAATCTCAAAGCTTTCACTTATCTGCACTGCAAGTTCACGGGTTGGTGTCAGGATAAGAGAGCGCACTCCTTTTTTCCCAGCAGGTTGGTATTTTTCTTTTAATAGTTGCAGGAGAGGTAGAGCAAATGCAGCTGTCTTTCCTGTCCCTGTTTGCGCACACCCTAAAAGATCACGTCCTTCTAACAGATGAGGAACAGCTTGCATTTGTATGGGTGTGGGATTCTTGTATGCCTCATCATTAACCGCCCTGCAAAGAGGGTTGATTAAATTTAGAGCATCAAATCCATTCGGTACTTGTTGTGCTATGTTGGTTTGCATAATTTCCTTAAATAAATTGATTTGAAAAAAGCCTTATATAACATTAGGCTCAGTTAGAAAAACAAATAGGATTAAAACCCTTAAGTCTTCTAACAAAATTTAGCTTTGGGGGTTTGAGCTTGAGTGAGAAAACGGGGGGGAGAAAATCTGGGGCCTATAATGATGGACCAAAAGCCACTACACCTGTAATTCTCTAGACGGCTATAACCTCATAAAGTGTGACACATTGTATAACAAGTTCTTAAATAAAACCAGCTTATAATAAATCTACATAACCTTTAAAAGTTAAATTTTAAAATTAATTCTCTACTTTATTAGTCATTCAACCACCTTTATCTTATTCATGACCTGTACTAAATAACTGATGTGAACAGTTTGAATTGGAAGCCTATCAACATTTTGGTATCCTTTCTATATCAGCATTGAATATCTACAATGTTTTTAATCGGAATAAAGGGGGTGCTTTCTAATTACTACTACCTCTTCTTTTCACCCTCCCACTTCTTATGTTTTCGGGTAAAATAATTCTAATGGATACCCTGACTGTTGTTGCAGTAACGATAATAATCTTACTCGGGTTTTCAGTAAATTACCTTCTGGACCCTGATATCCGTCAAACAGCCTTAAACTTTGTGCTTTGGATTTTTGGTGCCTTGCTGATTTTTTCTGCTGTAAAAAGTTTTTATCTCGGTGAAATGAGTACCTTTACGACTAGTGAAGGCGAGGTGAGGATTTTAATGGATAAACACCCGTTACGTTTTTGGGGCAGTTGGATATTTAAAGTAATATTAGGGAGTTTCATACTTTATTTTTTGTATAATAAATCTAATCAAAAAAAAATTGAATAAAAAGTGGACGCGACCGAACTTATTAAAACATTTGTCATTCTTGTAGCCGTTATAGATCCGATTGGCAATATACCTGTCTATATTGGTTTGACCACGAATAAAACTGTTGAAGAGCATAAATCTATTGCTCTAAAAACTTCCTGCGCTGCTATATTTTTACTAACTGTCTCTTTTTTATTCGGGAAATATATCATCACCTTTTTTGGTATAAAAATGTCTGCCTTCAAACTCATTGGAGGAATATTTCTTGTCTATATCTCTTTTACCATGTTGTCCAATACTAAAAGTTCTTACCTTTTCTCAGAGGATGACATCGATAAAAATGATGATATATCGCTGATGCCGCTTACTTTTCCTTTATTTATTGGACCGGCAGCAATAAGTATAGTAATCATCCAATCCAACGAAGTTTCTACTGGATTTGAAAGAATTATTTTTTTGTCAGAGTTTATCCTGATTGGGGTTTTGATTTGGATAGCCCTCCAGTTGAGCCGAATCATACTAAATAGCCTCAGCAAAACCGGTACTAAGTTTATCCATCAGATCATGGGCTTGCTTTTAGGGAGCCTGGCTATAGGTATGATCACCGAGGAGTTAAAAATTCTTCTACCCGGTTTGTCATGATCAAAACTATGAAATGATTTCGGTTAATCAAAATATTGGTTTGCTCAAAGGTGGATGGAAGACCAACCGAAAAAATTTTTAGAACTAACTATAGAGACAAAAATAAAGAGGTAAACAAAACCCTAATCATGGAAGACGACGAGATACTTAAAAAATATGGCGATACTCCTTTGCATTTCTCTCATTACTATAATTTCTTATTCATATTTAAAAGTACAATTCTCGAAAACGGAGAACAGATATCTTTGCAATTGGGAGGGAATATGGAAAAGGTTTCTGCACTCGTGATCGATGCTAAAGAACCTATGACTCTAAATGAAAATGGGGAGGGAGAGATTGCCTTAATTAAAGATCAAGATAAAAAAGTTATATGGCAACAAGAACTTGATTTTTAATTTTTACAATCTAAAAGCAGAACTACTAATTACTCTTAATTTTCTTTTTACCCTTTTTATTGGGTGAAGAAGCATTGAAACTGGTTTCAAAGTCTTTCCAGTATTTTCTGCTCAATTGCTGGCCTGAAATTATTTTTTTTAATTTATTTTTACTATCTAGAACGCGGACTTCATGAAACATAGGGCAACCTCATTCCGGAGTTAATGTTATATTTTCTCCAATTTAAACGATCAGGATTAATTTATAATTAACCGTGAATTAAGTATTTTTAATATAAGGTCTATTATTTCAAAGTTAGAGGTCCATTCGGAGCCTTAATATTCAAATTTTTACAGGCTTTGAATTAACTATAAATCCACAAAAAATTATTAGAAAAATATGAACTTTTTTATGGATTCTTATATGATAGCCAAATAAAAACGAGGTTTAATATAGACGGGAGAACCTTCAATGAGTGAGGCAGAGAAAAAGATTTATCATTTTAACTCGAATATTCGTTCTAATACGGGCTCGAGATCCAGCATGACAAATAATGAAGAGCGTTTTCTTCGTGCCTTGGAAATTCAAGAGCGTAAAAGAGCCTTACTAGAAGAAGAACTGGAAAAAGAAAGAAAAATTCAAGAATTAGAAAACCCAACCCCACCACCTGCTGAAGAAAGTGCTGAGGTCATTGAAGATCAAACCGCTGAGGAAGTTGAAGAAACATCTGGAGTTGTAGACGAGATGGAAGCAACAGAACTTGTTACAGAAGAAACTACTGCAGTAACAGAAGCCCC
>Ga0209034_10000494_pt1 | contig 19798 bp, 14 predicted proteins | sample MarorgKNORR_S2LV_2_FD_188219 | JGI IMG/M metagenome (GOLD analysis project Ga0209034, IMG submission 188219) | Marine microbial communities from the Southern Atlantic Ocean, analyzing organic carbon cycling - 250m_A/KNORR_S2/LV (SPAdes) (version 2) | ecosystem: Environmental > Aquatic > Marine...
CGCCTGTGTTATGCATCGAGAGAAACCGCAGTGGCAACTACTGGAGGATGCCCACACAACAGCAGCACAATTACTCGGTAATGGCCAGGCTATTGGCTGGTTTCGAGGGCGCATGGAATTTGGGCCAAGAGCATTGGGTAACCGCAGTATTCTTGCCAGTCCAATTCAGAAAGGTATTGGTGACGTGATTAACCATCAGGTCAAGTATCGGGAACATTGGCGACCATTCTCTGTGAGTTTACTTAATACCGTAGCAGAGGATTTTTTGCCTAGAGACTGCCAGGATGAGTATATGTGTATTAGTTTACCTGTAAGTTCAAAATGGCAGGGACTTTACCCCAACACCGTTTGCCCAAATGGTACAACAAGAGCACAAATTGTTAACCAGGCTAGCAACCCAGATTTCTATCGGCTATTACAGTGTTTTCAGGGAGAGACAGGACATGGCTTGCTAATCAACGCCACGCTAAGCCGGCCCGGTGAAGCGTTGGTATGTACTCCAGAGGATGCAGTTAACATGTTTATGGGAACTGATCTCAATTACATGATTCTGGAAGACCTATTAGTTACCAAACGTGAAGAACCAGATATCTGGTGATGTTTTTAGGTTAACGATTGGTCCTTCGGTAAATAGTGACTCGCTGATCTTTCATGCTAGGGAATGCTGTTTGGAACTCTAACAGGTTACTTATCTGGCCCCCAGTTACCAATAGCCTCATTTCGTAGTACATTTCAATGGCAAACAAGTCGTTGGGTTGTGCATTAATGATCTGATCTTCGGTCAGGAATCTTTGGATCTTGTCATAGTTATCAACTTTTCCAGTGAAGTAAGCAATTGCGTGATTGTTGGTTATTAAATCAACATTAGTTTCAGATTGTTGATTAACCCAATCTACTGAATCAAAGACAAAGCTCTTTGAGTCTCCAAAGCTAACAAAAGAATCGAATCCGAGATATCCAAAAAAGAGAATCACAACTCGCATGCCGATCGTTCCCCAGTTGCGTTCGCGAAGGCTATCAATAATTCGCGAAAGCACCACCGGTATCACCAAAGCGACTAGCAAGCAAAACAACATAGCATAGCGACTGGAAAGATAACGCATGACATACAGAAAAACGAAAAGAATAATGGCGTTAACAGCAAGGTAGAATATAACAGGCACGACCAGACGACGTTCCGCCTGTATGTATTTTTTAAAAGAGCCGTAAAGGAAAAGCCAGAAAAACGGACCTCCTATGGCATTAAACAGGTTTGCTGCTAGAACCGCCACAAACCCCATTGCGAGGAATAGCACAATATATTCTCGTGAATAATTTGCTGCATGTTCGCCAAAAAGAGCGGTTCCAAGTACTGCTGATTCAGCTGCGCTGGTGGTGAAGGCGCTATTAACAAGTGGCTCGTAACGAAATAGGAAATCTGTCACCAGGCCGCTGGAACTCGTTCCGGTCAGTGTGAGTAAAAATACCGCAAGAACAAGCAAGGTAAGCACTATCCCAGCAAGTCGCAAGAAATCTTTTTGCCGACTTTGTTTCTTAAAACTGCCTTCGAATAAAACAGCAAACGGCACTATGATTAAGTACGCTATCGCTTCCGCCCGAAAAGTTGCAGCAATCATTAAGGCTAGACTAAAGGTGATAGCATGCACTATTGCACGATTCATGTTGTATAAAAGGAGTTGCCACAGGGAAAACAGTGAAAGCGCCCAGAAACCAACATCACGGATTACTAGATAACGGTATTCATTCAGTTGCGGGTAAAGCAGTATGCAGAGTGCAGCCAGAAGCATTACCTGTCTTGAGTCGTCAATAAGTTTCACGATACTAAGGAAGGAGTGCACCAGTAGCGCGTAAAATAAAGCATTGATTACAAATGCAGCCGTGAATAGCGAAAATCCTAATTGGCTGAAGAATGCAATTAATATTGAGTAGCTCGCCCAGGCATAATTTTGAAACGCAGCTAGCGCACCTTCTGCAAGAAATATTTCAGCAGTCTTGATATAAACATAAGCATCGTCATTTGGAGTATCAGGAAAAAGAATAGTGATTAGCGAAATTAACAGACTTACAACAACGGCACTTATTCTAATGTCGATTAGTTTGTTTGCGTATGTAGTCAATTCTGATTCCTTGCTAATAAGGCCTTGCTGCCTTCCCCGAGGCTTGGGTTTTAAATCTTTTATGTAGCCACAAGTACTGGTCGGGTTGTCTTGTTACTGCCTGCTCTACCAATATGTTAATGGTCCTAGCATCTTCTTCCTGGTTATTGCTGGGAAAGTTCTCCAACATAGGGCTGAATTCCAGATGATAACCTGAGTTATCTTCTTTACGATAATGACTGAAGAATACAACTGCTGAATCATTTGCTTTGGCAAATCGGCTGGTCGCTGTAATCGTAGCTGCCCGATTGCCGAAGAACGGGACAAAAACGGAATGTTTTGCTCCGTAATCTTGATCTGGGGCGTACCAAAGAATATTACCTTGCTTTAAACTGCGGATAGCACTGCGCACATCTTTGCGATCAATTACGTTTGGGTAATGTCTGATTCTACCGTTGTACATGGCAGCTTCAAACAACGCATTTTTGTTTGGGCGATAGGTTACATCCATTGTATGAAATAGATTGAACAGAAAACCGCCGAACTCTAATGTAGTGAAATGGGCGCAGAGCAGCAGTACACCCTTACCCTTATCAAGTGCTGCCTCTAGATTCTCTAGTCCTGACACGGTAACGCGATCCTTGTATTCTTCGGGGCTGCGATACCACGCAATTGCAATTTCAATCAGCCCGATACCATTGGAGATGAAAGTTTTTCTTACGAGCTGTTGATGTTTAAAATCCGTCAATTCTGGGAAACATAGTTTAAGGTTTACTTCACAGACATGGCGACGACCACGAGCGAAATAATAGCTCAATATTCCTATAAACTTGCCAATTTGTATTTGCAGAGCAAAAGGAAGATGAGCTACGACCCACATAAAGCCGAGGCTAATCCATGTAGGCCAGTAGCGCGCTGCGGAAAACTGGCGAAGCGGAATTTTTTGCGGTGATGCGTTAGACACCTAGCTAGCCAACTCATAGAGGATTCAAAGGCGATTTCGCGGGAATTGTAGCAGATGCTGTCTGGAAACTCAGTTTAGCTAGATATATAGCAATACGTGCTATAAAACGACAAAAACCCCCACAAATAAGTCTATTAATGCCTATTATTAGGCTGTAAAACCCACTTATTGGTATTTTCTAGATAAATCCTGTCAATCGGCTAATCTACTCCTGATACTCGCTGTGGTATGATCTGCCGCCGGGAAATATAGGGTTTTGGCCTATTTGGAGAGTTTCGTATGAAACTGGAGATGCCGCAGTTTCAACATGCCAGATTACTGGTGATTGGTGATGTCATGCTAGACCGATACTGGCATGGCGAAGCATCACGTGTTTCGCCGGAAGCACCGGTTCCCGTCGTGAAGGTTGGTAATCGAGAGGATCGGCCTGGGGGGGCAGGTAACGTGGCTCTCAACATGGCCGCTCTGGGTAGTGCGGTTCGGCTGGTAGGTATCGTGGGCAATGACGAAACTGGACTCGAGTTACTTTCCCGACTCAATGCAGCAGGCGTCTATTGTGATTTCCTGCAGTCAGCGGATAAGCCCACTATTACCAAATTGCGTGTTATCGGTCAGCATCAGCAACTCATAAGGCTCGATTTCGAGCAAGAGTTTGAAGCCGCAGATATTATTGGGTTACAGGGCAAGGTGAAATCGCTAATTGGTGACTCTCAGGTAATGGTGCTTTCCGATTACGGCAAAGGTGCCTTGCAGGAAACAGCGAACCTTATTGAACTTGGTCGAAGTAAAGACATTCCTATTATTGTCGACCCAAAAGGCACAAATTTCGAAAAGTATCGGGGCGCCACATTGCTCACTCCCAACCTAAGCGAGTTTGAAGCTGTAGCTGGATACAGCAATAATGAAGAAGAGTTTGTGAATAAAGGATTGCGTTTGGTAAAGGACTTAAACCTGGAAGCTATTCTTATCACTCGAGGTGAACACGGTATGACCCTTATAAGACCAGATTCACCTGAACTTCATTTGCCGGCAAGAGCGCAGGAAGTGTTCGATGTCACGGGTGCTGGGGACACGGTGATATCGGTTCTTGCAGCCGCAATGGCGGCGGGTGATGGATTAGCGGACTCTACAGCACTGGCAAATCTTGCAGCTGGCCTAGTAGTCGGCAAACTGGGTACTGCTGCTATAAGTGGGCCTGAGCTTCGTCGCGCAGTTCTAGTCGAGCTGGACTCTGGGCGTGGAGTGATGACTGCAGAGCAGTTGCGAATAGCAGTGCAGGATGCGAAGGCCCATGATGAAAAGATTGTTTTTACCAATGGTTGTTTCGATATTGTCCATGCGGGCCACGTTGGCTATTTGGCTAAAGCCAAGCAGTTGGGCGACCGGCTCATAGTCGCGATTAACGATGATGAATCTGCTCATCGGTTAAAAGGCCCAGGCCGCCCAATTAATCCAGTAGAACGCCGTATGGCGGTACTCGCTGGTCTCGAAGCTGTAGACTGGGTGGTAAGTTTTTCAGAAGATACTCCGGAACCGTTATTAGAATTTCTGCAACCAGAAGTACTCGTTAAAGGTGGAGACTACACAATGGATGAGGTTGTGGGCGGCGATTATGTCAACTCCTATGGTGGTGAGGTAAGAGTCCTGGAGTTTCTGGATGACTGCTCGACGTCAGCAATTATGGAAAAAATGAAAGAAGTTGGAGAGTAACTCACTAGAAGTTAGGACGTAGTATTTTCTCAAACTTCCAGGCTTTTCACGACGGTAGCATTGGCTTTTAAGTGATTAGCGTTAATTGTTCCCACTATTACGCTGGTTACCCCCTGGTGATCTAGAGCAAATCGTAGGTTGTTTGTAGAATTAGTCTCTGCGCCAATGCAATCATGCCCGCTGTTCAGCACTTTTTTGACAAACACTCCCTTTTCCAGTTCCATTGTAAGGTCTATTACTGTGTGGTCCTCTTTACTTGACGGATTGTAGGTGACCATAACTACGTCGCCAATTTCTGCAGCCTTCATACCCCCTTCCACTGTTTTGGTCGACATGCCGACTGCTCGCACTACTCCCTGCCGCTTCAACGACAGTAGTGCATTAAGACAACCCGTCGATTCAAGTATATGCATGTCATTCCCGTCTGAATGAATGAGCACTATATCTAGGTAGTCCGTGTTGAGATTATGCAGGCTCCTCTCAATGCTGTAATGAACGTGATCGGCCGAGAAATCGAAGAAGGATTTACCGTGAAGAAACTCCTCACCTACTTTGGTGCAGATCACCCAATCGGCACGATTGCTGAGCAGTCTACCTATTCGTTGTTCACTGCTTCCATATGCTGGTGCCGTGTCCAGCAAATTTATGCCTAGTGAATGAGCGAGTTCTAAAAGATCGATGATCTCTTGATCAGAAGGTAAAACAAAGCTGTTGGGATATCTTACTTCTTGATTGCGGCCGAACTTAACGGTGCCCAAGCCGAGGCGGGAAACTTCCAAGCCGGTTTGTCCTAGCGGGTGAGTTTCCAGTGTCACTGATTACTAACTCCAGGGTGCTTTCGCTATGCCGGGTCGTGTGAAGAACTTATCAAGATCAGCGGGATGCCCCTGATTTAGTACTGGCACGCCGGCAGCATTAAGTGTCTCAATAGTTTTATCGGCCAGCAATGGTGTAAGGGTAAGCTTTGTAGGCCATGCAACGAGCACATTGTTTTCCTCGATAAGACTTACATCATCCGGTCGGTAGTTATTATTGATATTAGCTTCGGCACGGTTAATCGGGAAACAACCCCAGGTTGCATCGTTAAAGTTGATCCACGGGAATACTGAAAAAGTTAGTTTTTTCGCAGCCTCGATCTGTTCTGCAGCGCCTTTGCCGACCCCGCTTTCCGCAAGTTCGCCACCGAGATACCAAGTGTTGATGCCTACTTTGTCCTGATGAGAGGTTATGGTAAGGCGAGGAGTTAAGCTTAAGTCGCCACCGATATAATGCATGAATATTGGCGGTAACTTACGCTTCTTTACGTAAACCATGTTGAGTGGACGAACCTGAGAATGCGGATTTCTGAGCGTAGCCTTTTCAATCAATGCTTGATTACCTTCTCCTGCGCAGAAAATTATCCGTTGTGTCGCTATGCTAATCAGTTTGTTCGCTATATTAATCAGTACCCCGGTTATGCTACCGGAGCCATTCCTAAGGAAATTGATTCCACTAGGATCAGCGTGATAAATTCCTTCAGGTTGTTGCCCCGCCAGTACTTCGATAAGTGAAGAGGAATCGATCACAAAATCGGGTAGTTGGTACAGCTTACCATCAGCGGGGGTATTGCCGAAGAATGGAGGATATTCGGACTTGGGGACTGCTCTTACACGGCCACTCAGACTTTTACTGCCCAGAAAGGCTTTCAGCTTGGATCGTAAACTCGCATCAGACCACATATAGTAGTGGTCACTGACAATCTGGACACCTGACAGGTTTATATCGCTGTTTCCTTTTGTGCCGCCCAGCAAGCAATTACGCCAGCGCGCAGGCATATTGGCTAAGACATTTGCTGATCCCTTGAGAGACCCCTTCAGTGCATACTTGAGACCGCCGTGAATAATGCCCTGAGATGCAACGGTTTGGCCGCAACCGAGAGAATCACTCTCAAACAAAATGGCACCGTAGCCCTCACTGCGCAATCTATTGAGTAACCATAGTCCAGCTACCCCTCCGCCGAATACGACGATGTCAGTTGAATAGCTTAATGTCATTGGTTACCTTTATAGGTATTCAAAAGCCTTAGAGTATATCGGCATCACGCTTGATTGCCCAACTAGCTCCACGAACCCTATTGGCAACTTTACTATTTTTATGACGCGACTACTCTACAGTCTAACTTTGTATCTCGCAGTTCCGGTTATCCTGCTCAGATTATACCTAAGGGGCCGCAAAGCACCGGCATATCGGCAACGAATCCCTGAACGGTTTGGTAAATATGAGCCACCGGCCAACTTCAATTCCTTGAAACAAACCTTATGGATACACGCGGTCTCAGTTGGCGAGGCTTCTGCTGCAGCTCCATTGGTACGTGAGTTGCAGATTCGCTATCCGGATTCACAGATATTGATAACTACAATGACGCCAACCGGCTCGGATAATATCCTTGACGCGTTCAACGACCAGGTTTTTCATTGTTACTTACCTTATGATTTACCAGGAGCTGTAGATCGATTTGTTCACCGCTTTAACCCAAGCCTGTTAATCTTGATGGAAACAGAGCTTTGGTACAATTTAATTCATAGTTGTGTAAGCCAGCAGGTTAAACTGATATTGGCTAACGCTCGGTTATCCGAAAATTCTGCCAAAGGCTATAGGCGTTTCCTTGGTTTCACGAGAGGCATGTTATCCAGTTTTGATTTTATAGCTGCTCAGGCCCAAGCTGATGCAGATAGATTCGTAAAATTAGGAGCTGACCCTAAAAAGATTATGATCGCTGGGAGTTTGAAGTTCAATGTGAATCTTGATATAGATAAATCGAAGGACGATGCTGTGTTGTTATCTATTAAAGAGTCAGGTCGCACAGTAATCATTGCGGCTAGCACTAGGGAAGGAGAAGAGCAAAAAGTATTGAGAGGTTTTCTCAAGGTACTGAAAGAATATCCAAGCGTTTTATTAATATTGGTTCCAAGACATCCTGAGAGATTTGACAGCGTGGCTAAGCTCTGTGAGGCCCAAAATCTAATTGTAAGTCGTCGTAGCGAAAAGCAAGCGGTAGACTGGTCTACTCAAGTTTACTTAGGTGACACAATGGGCGAAATGCTCAGCTATTATCAGATATCCGGTATCGCTTTCGTTGGAGGAACTCTCGTGGATACGGGTTGCCAAAACGTGCTCGAACCCGCAGCGCTCGGGTTGCCTGTGGTCGTAGGCCCTTCACAATATAATTTTGCCACGATTTGTGCTCAGCTCGAAGCTGCGGGAGGTCTCCATACGGTAGCCAACGAAGCTGAACTAACGAAGTATCTGACTTCTCTTATCAGAGATCCAGCCAGGCAACGACAAATTGGAACTGCAGCTCGGACGCTGGTGGACGCGAATAAGCAGGCGTTACCAACGCTCTTAAAAATCATCGCTGACATAGGGATTCGAAATACCTAAGTGGATGAATGGTTTATTCAAATTGTTGAGTAAGGTTTTCAAATCCGTTCTTGGTAACACGCACATTATCTTCTATGCGGATACCTCCGCAATGATAGAGTTCGTCTACGAGCGCCCAATTGATAAAGACTCCCTTGCTCTGGCTTCGCAAAGGCTCTAGTAATAACGGAATAAAATAACAACCGGGTTCAATTGTGAACACCATGTTTTCATCTAACACTCGGGTATTACGCAACGCTGGGGAGTGTTGAGGAGGTTCGGACTTATTGCCCGCAGCGTCCGTTTGATGGCCCCCTACATCATGTACCTGTATCCCAAGTAGATGGCCGATGCCATGAGGCAGAAAACGCTGTGGTAGGTTGTTGCGAATAAGCTCCTCAGAAGTTCCGTGACAGATATCGAGAGCGATTAAGAGGTTTGCAACACCGGCTAATGCTTCTGAGTGAATTTCCGGATAAGCGAGACCAGGTGTCACTAAATTAACCAACTGTTGCTCCAGGTCTTGCATTCCTTTTAACAAGTCTTTAAAAACCAAGGGTGCCGTATCTTTAGCCCAGGTTCGTGTTATGTCCGAGGCATAGCCATTAATACGACAACCGGCATCAATCAATAGTACTTGGCTTTGGTCGGCGCTTTCACGTCGTTTCTGTTGGTAATGCAAAATAGCCGATTTTTCGTCTAGTGCAACAATATTGGTATAGGGGCTCTCCTCCTCAAGAATATCGCAGGCTGTGAGAAATGCCATGTGTATCTGATATTCGTTGCCGCCGTCCAAAAAGCAATTTCGTGCGGCCTTATGGCCCACGGCGGCAAGTTGATTTGCAGCGCGTAGCTGCTCTAGCTCGTAGTCAGTTTTGTAAGCTCGCTGAAAATCTAGGAATCGTAACAAAGAAGAAGGGTTCATGGCTTTTTTCGTTATGCCAAGAAACTTAGCGACTTGAGGATGACCTCCTAGGTAGGCTATGTTGGAGTTAGGCAGTTTGGCTGGCAGTTCCTTGAGAGCATTCAATTTAACTATATCGAATTCATCAGCCCACCAGGATTCTGCGTCTATTGACAAATCATACCAATAATCATTAGGTACCACTTGGAAATAGATGGGTTTGTTTCCCGGCTTAAAGTATAGGAATTGATCCGGGCGGTTGACTGGTATCCAGTGACAAAAATGCCCAAAAGCCTGGAAACGAATATCGCGATCATCACCATAGTAATATTGCTCGGAGCCGCTGTGAACCAGCACTGAGTCAATGGTCCCATCTTGACACGTAGAATTTTTCAGTACTTCTGCATATATTGTGCAAACATGATTTATATGTGCATTAAAGAGCGAGGAAGACACTTATTATCCTTTAGAGAGGAGCCGTTATCTGTGATTATTGCTAGCGCGCTATGTATTGTCGCATCAGCACTTAGAACTATACTGTTATGCGTAATCAAACCCAACAAGTAAAGGCTATGATAAGGGCGTATTATATAGATTTGCATTGGTCGGCCCTATTAGTTTAAATCGATTTAGGCTAGAGAATAGAACGGAGTAACCCATGTCAGATGTAGCTGTGTATATGATAGCGAACTTAGTTATAAAGGACGCCGACGAATATCGTAAATACGAGAAAGGATTCTTTCCGATTCTAAAGCGATTCGGTGGAGAGTTTGTCACCTATGATGATAATAATGAGACTCTTGAAGGCACCGATCCAATTGAAGGGCGCATGATAATTTTCAAATTTCCCTCCGAAAGAGCCGCTAAAGATTGGTATCATGACGATGATTACCAAGTGCTCTCAGAATTCCGACGGGCCGGAACTACGCTGAAAAACCTCACGATGGTGCGAGGCTTACCGCCCCGTGACTGACCTTCACGCAAAACCGACGGATCGTTATAGAGTTGGTGCACGGCGAAAGCACCGACTAATACCAGCTGCTCCAGAAAATACGGCGCTTCAGTAAAAACTTATTCGATGTGAGGTCCGAGGTGTTAGTGTAGTGATTTCACAATTCCACTGACTGGATTGGGAAATAGGCGAGAGTCATTATTCCTTTACTTAACATGGGTCGTTATTGGCCTAAATCCCACTGATAATTTTCAATTGCTGGACAGGCACAGAATAAATTGCGGTCACCGTAAACATTATCGATTCTATTGACCGTTGGCCAGTATTTACCGTCGAGGTTGAAGCCCGCGGGAAAAGCTGCTTGCATCTTCGAATATGGTCTATTCCAGGTATCGTCTACCATGTCGCTTAAGGTATGCGGGGCATGCTTGAGTGGGTTGTTGTCGGCATCAAGTTCACCTGATTCGATTTTAGCAATTTCTAGGCGAATCTGGATCATTGCATTGATAAAGCGATCCAATTCCTGTTTGGATTCACTCTCCGTAGGTTCAATCATCAGAGTTCCCGCCACTGGGAACGACATGGTTGGCGCATGAAAACCGAAATCCATAAGTCTCTTAGCAACGTCCTCCTCGGTAATACCAGAAGCTTGTTTTAAGGGTCGCATGTCGATAATGCACTCATGAGCCACCATGCCTTTGCGGCCGGTATACAGTACGGGATAATGAGGGGCGAGTTTCACTGCTACGTAGTTAGCATTAAGAATTGCGACTTGGGTTGCCTTTAGCAGGCCCTTATTGCCCATCATACTGATATACATCCAAGAAATCGGCAGAATATTGCAGCTACCCCAAGGCGCCGCAGATACCGCTCTATTGGTGGCTTTAGGTCCATGAATCCCAATGACGGGATGATTAGCCAAGAAAGGAGCAAGATGAGCTTTTACTCCAATGGGGCCCATGCCCGGACCTCCGCCACCATGAGGAATACAGAAAGTCTTGTGCAGATTTACATGGGAAACATCGGCTCCAATTTCGGCCGGATTAGTAACACCCACCTGAGCATTCAAGTTGGCCCCGTCCATATAAACCTGTCCGCCATTATCATGTACGATCTGGCATATCTCTTTAACGGCCTCTTCGTATACGCCATGGGTGGAAGGGTAGGTAATCATTATGGTTGCTAAATTAGCGCGATAAGCTTTCGACTTTGCTTTTAGATCGTCTACATCAATATTGCCATTCTCATCGCAGGCAACCAATACAACCTTCATCCCAATCATCTGAGCACTGGCTGGGTTGGTACCATGCGCTGAGCTCGGGATAAGGCACACGTTGCGGTTTCCATCTCCCGTGCTGTCGAGATATTTCTTGATAGCCAATAGGCCAGCATACTCGCCTTGAGCTCCAGAGTTTGGTTGCATGCTTATGGCATCGAAGCCGGTAATCTCCGTTAACATGTTTGCCAGTTCAGCAATTACTTGCTGGTAGCCACTCATCTGGTCCAATGGTGTAAACGGGTGAAATTGGGCAAATTCCGGCCAGCTAAGAGGAATCATCTCTGCAGCCGCATTCAATTTCATGGTGCATGAACCTAACGGTATCATGGCATGAGTCAAGGAAATGTCTTTGTTCTCGAGACGCTTTATGTACCGCATCATCTCGGTTTCACTGTGATAGCGATTAAATAACGGATGTTGCAGGTAGTTGCTCTGCCTGAGTAGTTTATCGGGGATAATTGGCGCTACTTCACCACTGGTAATAGCTTTATCAATAGCGGGAACTGTCAGGGATTGACATTCATCTCCTAACGCCACTTGCCAAAGCTTTTCTATATCTTGCTCAGTCGTACATTCGTCAAAACTAATACCAAAGGTATGATGGTTATCAGGTCGATCTACTCTCAAGTTGACAGCACTGGTTTTAGCCCGTTCTTTTATCTCAGCTAGCTCATTTGGGTTCACTGATAGCGTAATAGTGTCAAAATAACAGTCATTAACGATTTTTAGGCCGCCTTGCTGCAGTCCAATGGCGAGAATTGTTGTTAACCTATGAATCCGATCAGCAATCTTTCGGATACCGACAGGGCCGTGATACATGGCATAAAGGGCCGCGATGTTGGCTAGCAATACTTGAGCGGTGCATATGTTGCTGTTCGCTTTTTCGCGTCGAATGTGTTGTTCGCGAGTCTGTAGGGCCATGCGATAGGCTTGTCTGCCGCGGGCGTCAATAGATACGCCAATAATTCGTCCTGGTACCGATCGTTTGTATTGGTCTTTGGTGGCAAAATAGGCGGCATGAGGGCCGCCATACCCCATGGGCACTCCGAAGCGTTGAGTACTACCGATGACCACATCGGCACCCATTTCACCAGGAGGTTTCAGGATCGCTAGGCACATCAAGTCTGCAGCGACCACGGCGATAGCGTTGTATTCATGGAGTTTATCGATTTGACTGGTAAGGTCGTGGACACTCCCCTGCATCGAAGGATATTGAAAAATAGCGCCAAAAAACTTTTCGGGATTCATAGAATCTACGTCACCGATTTCGAGTTCGAACCCAAAACATTCTGCACGAGTCTTAATGACATCAATGGTCTGGGGAAAAGCATATTTGTCGACGAAAAATTTATTGGCCTTACGATTACCACTAACTCGCTTAGCCAGAGCCATTGCTTCTGCAGCAGCGGTCGCTTCATCTAAAAGAGACGCGTTGGCCAGGTCCATGGCAGTTAAATCGAGAATCATCTGCTGGTAATTCAAAAGACATTCTAGACGTCCTTGGGAGATTTCAGGCTGGTACGGCGTGTAAGCTGTATACCAGCCTGGGTTTTCCAGCACGTTGCGAAGAATGACATTGGGCGTATAGGTATCGTAATAGCCGAGTCCGATAAAGGATCGCCAGGTCTTGTTTTGAGATGCTATGGATTTTAACTTGCTTAGCGCCGCAGCCTCGGGCAGTGGGTCTGCGAGAGCCATAGGTTTTTTTAGAGATATGGATTCAGGAATAGTCTTCTCAATGAGTTTATCAAGAGATGTAAGCCCCAATAGCGATAGCATTTCATTTATTTGTTCCCGGTCTGGACCAACGTGCCGGTCGATAAATTCGTCCCTGCAAAGCAAGGCTTGCAGTGTCGCTGCGGAATCATTTTGTGCGATGTTGCTCGGTATGGGCTGGGATTTTTCTTGCGAGCGCATTGGCTTCCTTTGGAAATTGCAAATTATAGCGGTGGATTGCTTACTTTTGACTCTTGTCTATTAAAAAATAGAAGAATGGCCTGGATGTCTACCCAAATCTTGTTCGTTATCAAATCTGCTTTTACGAGAAGTGGATCTTCGAAACTATTCTTCATCACAATGGTCAGAGTATGCGTCTGCATCCATCAGCTCATCTAGCTCAGCTGCATCGCTAATAGTCATCTTGAGAAACCAACCGTTCTCATAAGGGCCTGAATTAACCGTTTCTGGCGCCTCTGCCAGGACTCCGTTGACCTCGATAATCTCACCTGAGATGGGGCTGTATAGGTCCGAGGCGGCTTTAACGGATTCGACTACGGCTACTTCGTCTTTTGCGTTCACGATGGTGCCGGGTTCCGGTAAATCCACGAATACGATGTCACCAAGAGCATCTTGTGCATGATCGCTAATCCCAACTGTTGCCACCCCGTTTTCGTTGACTCGAATCCACTCATGCGTAGATGCATACTTTAAGTCGTCAGGAATATTACTCACCAGCCCCCCCTTCCTAGTCTTTTGCCTAATATCTTTTCTGCGTATTCTGTTTCGATTAAAGATAGGTGTTAATCAAAAAATTTTTTCCCAAAGCGGACGAAATTTGGCTTAACGATTCTAACTGGTATCAGTTGGCCTCGCATGTCTACTTGGCAATGCTCACTATTTACTGGAATTCTAGCTAATGCAATGGAATGCTTCAATGTAGGAGAAAAAGTGCCACTGGTGATAATACCCTCACCCTTATCCGTAAAAATTGTTTGTCCTCTACGGAGCACGCCTCGTTGCTCTAAAACCAGGCCGACCAATGATGGAAGCTCTCCTTCGGCTTGCGATTTTTTCGCAGCCCACGCTGCCGATTTGCCAATAAAATCCCGATTAGCAGGTTCCCACGCAATAGTTTTTTCCATGTTCGCAGCGATCGGTGAAATACTCTCGTCCATGTCGTGACCGTAAAGATTCATTCCGGCTTCCAACCGAAGAGTATCACGTGCTCCCAGCCCTGCGGGTTTTACGCCGGCAGCCAGGAGTTTATCCCATAAGAGAGTGGCGCCATTGCCCGGAAGGATAAGTTCCAGACCCTTCTCACCGGTATAACCGGTGCGTGCAACAAAAAAGTCACCCAGATCCGTTCCTCTGAAATTTCTCAATTGCAGGATTTTGTCTGCGTATTTATGTAATACGCTGCAAACCTTTTCGATAGCCTCTGGTCCATGCACAGCAAGGATAGCGAGGTCAGGTTTCTCCTCAATGATGACGTCAAAACCAGCACTGGTGTCCGCCATCCAATTGAGGTCTTTCTCGCGAGTAGCACAATTGACTACCGTTCGATAACCGAAATTCATGCGGTAAACGATTAGATCATCGACAACGCCGCCATCATGATTGAGCATAGCGCTGTAAAGGGCATGTCCGATTTCATCGAGCTTGGCCACGTCGTTGGCCAGCAAGAACTGTAGGAATTGCTTCGCCTCTGTACCACCAACATCCACTACCGTCATGTGAGAGACATCGAATACTCCGGCGGCAGCCCGAACTTGATTATGTTCTTCGATTTGTGAGCCGTAATTGATAGGCATATCCCAGCCGGCAAAATCCACGATTTTGGCTCCAGCATTGATATGTTTGTGGAAGAGAGCGGTCTGTTGTCCCACCGGCGGTTACTGCAATTCAACGGAATAGAAAGAGATTAATGTTACCTATTCACTGAGGTTTTTGACAGGGTTTAAGTATACGTTTGAACTGTAACAGGGTGCACTATATTCTGAGGTTATTCTGGAGTGTTCTGGGCCAGCTACTATGCTAATACACACGAAATGCTGAGACTTAAGGTAGCCAGGCATAGCTGAATTTGGCAAAGAATGTCCGATTCGTATATTCGATAGAATTATAGTCATCATTCTGAAAGCCAGAATCGGAATAACCAAAAAAGAAGCGAGTCGCTGCATTCACTTTGTAGCTATAGAGTAATTGTGCACCTAAATCTCGGGATTGCCCCTCTATTGGATATAGGTAATTATCTTGATTTCGCTCTCGATCAGCATATTGAATCGTGAGCCGTAAAAAACTACGTGTATCAAACTGGTAGGTCGCTCTTACATCGGTAAGGTTGGCGGAGAATAGGTGCTCTCGATCCGATTCGAAATCCTGAAATTGGTGTCCAACATCGAGCAAAAAATGGCGGCCGAAACGGTAACGAATTCTTGGTCCCCAACGTTTGGAATAACCTAGCCTAGTGTTGGCAAAATCCACCACATCTTCATAGCGAATTAGCGAGCTAATGGTTAGATTAGGTGTCGGGGAAAAACCAACATTAATCATGTTGAATTGTTCGTCGAAATATTTTCCATTCCAGTACGTTTCGCTGCCCCCAAATAAACCATTTAAATATGACTGCTTGGGCCCATCCATATTAAGAAAGAATTCAGTTTCTTCTTCTAATCGTAATCCTGATTGATCTTCGGTGCGATCATAGTCTGCCGCAAACCGAATGCGACTAAAGAATCCATCTCCAGCCCAACGCCAAGTGTGCCCGACGGTAGCAACTATGTGTTTGAAATCGACTCGATTTATAAAACCCAAATCTGCCCTGAAATCGTCTCCCCAGTCATAGTAACCAAGCCGCCAGTCCCATCGACGGTCGTTATGCTGATACTCAATTACATGGCTGTGATCGCTAATACTGGATTCTTGCGAGTACTGATCTTGAATCATCAAGGGATAGTCAGAACTGGAATACATGCTCTGTATTGAAATGGTATCGGAGTCAGTGGGTCGCAAAGAAGCATCAATGCTAACCACGGTATTGTTATAACCAGAACCGCGTCGATCAGTAACCAGCGCACCGATTGTTGAGTTCTCAAAAAGGTCCATGCGGTAGCGACCGATGGCAACTTTACTTTTCATGTCTTTAATGGATGCAATGCGAGAACTTAAACTCTTCGGAATAATAAAGCTTGTGGTTTCATCGTTTGCAGCCACCACGCCGTAGGTATGATCTCCGGTTTTACCGGTCAGTTTTAATCCGTACTCGGGTGATGCGATATTTCTTGTATGTACCAGGTTTTCATAAGTGTCAAAGTAGTCCGCCCCATCTAGAAAAAAAGTTCGGCGCTCGGGAAAAAATAAACTAAAGGTGTTATTAACATCCAGTCTTGTACTATCTGCCTCTACTTGAGAAAAATCTGGATTGATTGTTGCGTTTAAATAAATATCCTGAGTTATACCCCAACGTACATCTAGACTTCCTTCCGGATCAAAGTCCTCTCTTTCCCAATCATCTATAATTGGGTCGCGGTTCTCGATGGATAATGCCGTTACGGTTGGGATGATTTCTAAATTGCGGGTAGGCTCAAGATCATCAAACCCTTGCATCTTGCTAATTTGACATAGATAGCAGGATACATCACGGTCCATTTCCTGACTGCTGATCATGGTTACGCGATCACGAGGATATTGTCTTAAAATCTCTACTCCCCAGGTTTGAATCGAATTCGTTTCTGCAAACCGAAGCTGCTTCAAGGGGATGGAGACTTCAACGGTATAACCATTCTCGGTAATCTGACCAACGCTATCCCAAATCCCATTCCAGGATTCATCTTCTCTCTGGTTGACGTCATCGTGGATAGAGTCCATTTGTACGCCCAATGGATTAACATAAAATCCAAACGCGCGACGTTCATCGTTAAAAGTATCCAGTGTGATGCCAATCCAATCGCCATTCCAACCGGTATCGCGGTCTTGGTAAAACCCGCGAATTTGATTTGGTTCAGGGTCTTCAGCGATATAAGCGATATAGAGAGCTTCACCGTTTTCCATGAGCAGCGCTTCCGCAAACACCTGCGCTTCTAGGTTGTCTCCGGGTTCGACTTCGATATTGACAGGAATACGCGTAGCTTCCTTCCACTCGTTAGCTTCCACAACCCCATCGATTGTTGGGGGATTAGTGATGCGGGGGATGTTAAAGTCAGGCGCTGTTTGCGCAGCGGCTAGCCTTGACATTATTATCAGAAATGCGCCGACACACAAAGAAATAAGGGACGGGGTATAACTCTCTGCAGACACGCGTTGCTCCGCTGTTAAAATCTCAGGTATATGTCTTGATTTCGCGTGAATACATAAGTTGCAGTTTAATCGACAATCGCATAGAAGTGTTTGGCAATTTGTAACTGAATGTTTAACGCAAAAAACAGGAAGTGTTACCGCTTCCTGTTTTTGTCGTATTGCTTACAAATTAGCAGCAGCTTCCAAAATGCCATCAAAATTTGGTCGTGCTCGAAAGCCTTCCTCAGCAAACTTAGCTTGAATTACGCCATTGAGGTCTAAAAGAAAGATGCCGGGATGGGGTACGCCGTAGGCACGTGAGCCCGGGTCATAATCTTCATTCAAAATACCGAGCGCATTAACGTAGGTGATGCCTTCGTCATGGAGAAGAGGGAATTCAATACCCTGGTTTTCTTCTATTATCTTTAATGTATCGACAGAGTCGTAAGTCATCGTTGCAATGTTGATACCCATTCCTCTGAATTGCCCACTAATTTCTATCAGCTGCACGAGCTGAGCTTTGCAAAAGGGTCACCAGTCAAAGGATCGGCTCAGCATAAAGAGTAGCCCTTTCTCTCCTTTTAAATCGTCAAAAGTGTGCACAGTTCCATTTTGATCTTCAGCAGCAATTTCCGGGATAGCTGTTCCCACGGGAAAGTCCGGAGCCCAAACATATTCCTGTGCGATCGCTATCTGAAAAGTACTCGTCAGGATAAGGGTAAGCAAAGGTTTGTTGATTAACACGAAATGCCATGGAAGGGGTTTAGACATTATTTTTTTCTCCATTTATTCCTGAGAGGCAGAAATAGCACGTCTTGAGCCTTATCATACCCCGCAAACTGGGAATCTATCACAGCAAATACAAAGTAATGATGGTTCTAGTCGATGTTTGCCAAGAATCGTTCACTGCGAGGTAAGTATTTATTTGCACTGTCGAGGGAAAATACAACGGCATTGGACCGACCGATAATTTCACCGCGTGGCACAAAGCTGTAAACTCGGCTATCAGCGCTGTTATCCCGATTGTCACCTAGCACGAAATACTGACCTTCTGGTACGACCGTCGGTCCATAGCTCCGACTGGAAAGATTGTACAAACTCCGGGATAGCCTAGCGCGGTGTGCCTTGTCAGGAAGTTCTTCTCGGATAGTGACAACGCCTCCTTCACGTGACAACACCTCATAATTTGCTGTCTGTCCGTTAATTACCAGAGCGTTGTTATGCATGTAGACCTCATCGCTGGGTATGCCCACAATTCTTTTCACGAGGCGCTTATTTGCACGTTTTGAGTCGATAATTACTATATCCCCCCTCTTTGGATCGGAAATCTCGGCCAGAGAAATTTCAGTCCAGGGAATCTTTATATCGTAAGCTAGCTTGTTTACCCACACCTTATCACCATCCAGTAGAGTGGGGAGCATCGAGGCTCCGGAAATAGAGCTAAGATCAGCGATAGCGCTCTTGAAAAATACGATGCAAAACAACAATCCGAAAAATTGCCTATTCTCTTTCCAGAACATTCTCATGTAACCTCGCATTCGGTCCGGCAACTTGGTGAATTTGGGTGGATCAAATTGGTTAGGTTCAGACATAGTTTTGCGTAACTTCAAAAATCTCTTGCGGCACAACTTATCGAGCTGATTGAGCCATGTCAAACTCAAAGGGCTCCATTTGGAGCTTATTTTATCTAGCCTAGCTTGAAGGAAACAAAATTTTCCTGCCCAGCTACGTGCTTATATTAGCTAGCGCCGACTCACAACTACATTGCTGTCTTAAGGGTTGCATGGAAAAAATCCCGTTACCGCCTAAAACGATAACGGGACCTTCTACGTATGGGAGCTAGAGAATGCCATTAAGTATGACTATTCCCCTCCAGCTATTCGGCTCATGTCGACAGTTTCACTGCCAGCATTAGATACAATAACCGGAGGCTCCCTTAATAGATTGACTATTGATGGGATCACCTCCTTTGAAAATCAGGGTAGCTAGGGCTGCTAGAAGATTCCCCCTGTTAGAATCACTAACAAAAGTCCGCAGATTTTATATAACACATCAACAGTTGAGTAAAGTCGAGATCGACAACCTTTTGCGTTAGTTTATCGATCGCGTGGATATTGATTCTGATTCTGGGGACTCAGGCTACAATTACTGCAGGGTTGTGATTCCAGAAAATGATCAGCTGAGGTTGCAAAAAATTTGAAGCACCCATTAACTAAAATGATAGAAAAAATTTCAGAGAGAAATAGAGCACTAATCCGACCAAGCCCATATAGGCAATAAATTTGATTGGATTTTCAAGAAAGGTATGCCATATGGTTTTCATTTCTCCTCGTTGTCTTCCCAATTCGTATTCTTCTTTGATCCTCACGGCACGCTCTGCCTGATATTTATCCAACAAGTCTCGAGCCATATCATGTTGGTCATCATTTTTCAGCCAAATAGCGGGCAAAGAAACCCCCCAGTTACCAGCAAAGGTTTCAAAATATTCAATCTTGTTATC
>Ga0209034_10000496_pt1 | contig 19775 bp, 18 predicted proteins | sample MarorgKNORR_S2LV_2_FD_188219 | JGI IMG/M metagenome (GOLD analysis project Ga0209034, IMG submission 188219) | Marine microbial communities from the Southern Atlantic Ocean, analyzing organic carbon cycling - 250m_A/KNORR_S2/LV (SPAdes) (version 2) | ecosystem: Environmental > Aquatic > Marine...
TCCAGAGGTTACGCTTCATTTGATTACAGTTTTCATCGGTTTCAAAAGAACAATCTGGTCCGCTTGGACATCTTGGTCAATCGGGAAAAAGTGGATGCCTTTTCCACCATTCTCCACAAGGACAGGGCCTATTATCAAGGTCGTAAAATTATTGAGCGCCTGACGAAGTTGATCCCAAGACAGCAGTTTGAGGTAGCTCTTCAGGCAGTGATCGGTAAAAAAATAATTGCACGCAGCAATGTGAAGCCTTATCGCAAGAACGTTACAGCAAAGCTCTATGGTGGAGATGTGACACGCAAGAAAAAATTACTGGAAAAACAAAAAAAAGGCAAAAAAAGAATGAAACAGTTCGGTGCAGTGGAGATACCGCAAGAGGCATTTCTATCAATCATGAAGAAAGATAACGCAGAACGGGATAAATAGTCATTTTAAATTCATGATTGCTTCATTATTTTTCCAGAAATAACTTTATAATGGAATCCATGAATTTTGATTTTCAAGCAATTTTATTTGTTGTCACCATCATCCTTGGGTTGATCTGGCTGATTGGACATTTTACTTCGAGAAAAGAAGCAAGTGTAGTCGAATTTTCAGGCGCCTTGTTTCCAATACTGTTGCTTGTCTTTCTCTTGAGATCTTTTGTTTTTGAGCCATTTCGTATCCCTTCAGGCTCGATGATGCCAACACTGGTAAAAGGTGATTTTATTCTGGTAAAAAAATATGCTTACAGTCTAAAATTTCCAATAACCAATAAGTCATTTTTTACAATCGCTGGACCTCAGAGGGGTGATGTGGTGGTGTTTAACCTACCTTCAGATCCATCTATAAAATACATCAAACGTTTGGTTGGTTTGCCCGGTGATGAGATTGTCTATAAAGACAAAGAACTTATTATCAATGACGAATTGATGCCCTACAGGTTTGAAGAAGTTTATAGGCATCCACGACAGTATGGGGCCCATGTGTACAAGGAAGATTTTAGAGACGAACAGCATCAGATTTTGATTACACCTTCGAGAAGGAATGTTGAGGGAGAATATACAGTTCCTGAGGGTCACTATTTTGTGATGGGAGACAATAGGGATAACAGTAAGGACAGTCGTTATTCTGACCCTGGATACATACCCAACAGCCACTTAGTTGGAACAGCAACCAAAATCTGGTTCAACTGGGATTTTGAGAATGCTCCCGAGTGGCAAAGAATTTGGCAAACAATCGAATAATGAGTTTGAGTAAGCATCACAATATTTAATATGCAAGCGTCTATGTCATGGTGTGAGCAGATGTTCCACTATCGTTTTAAAGACGATATTCTTTTGCAAACTGCCCTGACCCATCGAAGTCATTCAGCAAATAACAATGAGCGGCTTGAATTTTTAGGCGACGCTGTTTTGGATCTAGTTATCAGTGAACTTCTTTATCAGTTCTATTCAGAGCAAACAGAAGGATCATTAAGCAGAATGAGATCAAGTCTGGTCAAAGGGGATACATTGGCAGTATTAGCCAAAGAATTAAATTTGGGTGACTATTTAGTCTTGGGTAAAGGAGAAAATACTTCAGGCGGACGGGAACGTTTATCGCTTCTCTCCAACGCTCTCGAGGCCATAATAGGGGCGATATTTCTTGATGGCGGATATGTGGCTGCTAAAAATGTGATCATCAAAATTTTTGATTCCAGAATCCAAGCTATGGATGTCAAATCCGAACATAAAGATCATAAGAGCATACTCCAAGAAAAATTACAGGGAGTTAAGCGGGGACTACCTGTGTATTCATTGATTAGCAGTGTTGGCAATCACAATAAAACCTTTGTTGTAGAATGTTCCATTAAATCAGGCGAGATTGTTACCCAAGCCAGTGGCAAAACACTGCGTGTGGCTGAACAAAAAGCGGCATCAAAGGCTTTAAAAGCAATGCAGAATGACTAAGAAAGATTATCGAAGTGGTTATATTGCTGTTGTTGGACGTCCTAATGTCGGAAAGTCTACTTTGGTGAATGCACTAGTTGGTGAAAAAGTCTCCATTGTGACCTCGAAACCGCAGACAACACAAATTAATATTTTGGGCATCGTCCATCTACCTCATGCCCAGATAATGCTTATAGACACTCCAGGCTTATTGAGTGAGAGAGGAAAAAGATTAAATTCAAAACAAACCAGCAAAGAGACAAGAACTGCCTTGGCTATGGCCGATCTTGCAGTCTTTGTTGTGGAAGTAAATCGTTGGAGGAAAGAGGACGATTATTTAATGGATAGACTTGGAGAATTTAATTTTAAGAAAATTCTAGCAGTGAATAAGATTGATCTTTTTAAAGATAAAAGCCAAATTTTAGATTTCTTAGCTCAATCTTCAACCAAAGGATCATTCAAAGAAATTGTTCCAATTTCTGCTCTACGCGGGAAAAACATTAACCGACTAAAATCCTTGATGGAGGCAAATCTACCTTTTCAGACACCGCAGTTTTCTAAAGAAACTATAACCGACAAAAGTACAGTATTCAGAATATCGGAAATAGTTAGAGAAAAATTAATGAAATCTTTGAGAGATGAATTACCGTATAGCTTGACTTGTAAAGTTGATCACATGGAGGAGAAGAACAATTTGATTTTAATCGAACTGTCTATCCTTCTGTTGAAGGAGTCGCATAAAAAGATTGTTATTGGTAAAAATGGCAGGACATTAAAGCAAGTTGGTACTGAATCCAGAAAAGAAATAGAGAAACTATTGGGCAAAAAAGTTTTTCTCTCTTCTGTGGTTAAAAGTGGTCAGAAAAGAAGAGTTTAAGTATGGCAAGAAAAGATATTATTGAACATGAGCCTTCATATATGATGCACCAAATGGCCTATTCTGAAACGAGCCAGATTGTGCGTATTTTTAGCCAGAATTATGGCCGTGTGGATTTAATCGCAAAAGGCTCCAAGAGGCCCAAATCTAAATTTAGATCTTATCTACAGCCTTTTTTACCCCTACAACTCTCATGGTCTGGAAAATCCCAGTTGAAAACCTTGAGACAAGCTGAAATACACGGCCAATATTTAGCTAGGATCCAAGGGAAATACTTGTTTTCTGCCTACTATCTTAATGAGCTGATCCTGTCGTTTTTAAGAATGGAAGATCCCTATCCAAATTTATTTGCTCTTTATACCTCAACTTTACATGATTTTTCTGAATCGAAGCCAATTGAACCCAGTTTAAGACAGTTTGAAATTCTAATGCTCTCTGAAATAGGCTACGCCATAAATTTTACAACTGAAGCACATTCGCAAAACCCCATTGAGACTGATATGGATTATGTTTTTGTTGTCGAGAAAGGCTTTGTTTCTAAGCAAAATCAAAATCCTGACTCCTATGGAATCAAAGGCCATGCAATAAAAGCAATCAATGAGGGAAATTTTTCAGATCAAGAAACATTGATTGCTGCCAAGAAAATACTGCGTTTGTCAATCCACTATCATCTCGATGGCAAAGAATTGAAGAGCAAGAAAGTTTTCAAAGCAATTGAAGCACAAGGTGGCTGAAACATGAGCATTATAGTTTCCGAACCATAATGGTTCCATAATCAATCCTTTCAAAATATTCACATCCAATCCTCTCCAAGACTGAAATTACCAAATCAATCATTCTTTGACTATTGCCGCAAATAATTTCTAATGGAATTTGATCTTGGTTGAGTAAAACAAAATTCTCCACGGCTCTGTCCACTTGGCCATGTTTAATACCGTGGAGGTCAAGAACACTATTCTCCATAATCTTTCACACAATTGATTATAATTACTCGATCTTAAGATAAATTTTTAATGATTGAAATAATATGAAAAAATTCTACGATCGCAAATCTCCTGTTACAGGCGAAGAGCATAGAACCATGCTTGAACCCCGATACGGCGGTATGCCTACATTTATGAGAACTCCTTTGGCTGACACTCTAGAGAATTTAGATATTGCCTTGGCAGGTGTCCCATATGACGGTGGAGTAACCAATCGTCCAGGTGCCCGTCATGGGCCTCGAGAAATGAGGAGTCAGTCCAGCTTCATCCGCGAATTTCATCATGTCACCCGAATCAACCCTTTTGAATTAGCAAACATTGCCGATGTGGGCGATGTTCGTTTTTCTAGGCCTTTTAATCACGAGGCCGTTAACCAGGATATCGAGAATTTTTTTAGAAAGATCCACGAAGCTGGTGTTTTGCCTATTAGTGCAGGAGGTGATCATTCCGTTACCTACCCGATCTTTAAAGGGATTGTGACGGATCAGCCTATTGGGATGGTTCATATTGATGCGCATACCGATACTTGGGGTGAGATTTGGGGGTCTAAATTTCATCACGGTGCACCGTTCCGCTTGGCAGTTGAAGACGGTCTATTGGATCCCAAGCGAACAATACAAATTGGGATTCGCGGGGGACAAAATTTTTTAGATGGAATTGATTTTTCCTTATCCAATGGAATGCGAGTGGTTTTTATTGAAGAATTCGCCGAAATGGGAGTTAAAAATATCATTGAGGAAGCAAGAAGAGTAGTCGGCGATGGACCTACATACATTTCATTTGACGTGGACGGTCTTGATCCAGTTTATGCGCCGGGTACAGGAACACCAGAAGTAGGTGGTTTGACCACCTTGGAGGCACAGCGGCTTCTTCAAGGTTTGAATGGATTGAATCTAGTTGGCGGTGATGTAGTCGAGGTTGCACCTCCATTTGACAATACAGGAAACACCTCTCTGGTTGCTGTAACAATAATGTTTGAAATTTTATGCCTTCTTGCCGCCCAATTGACCGGTGCCAATAGACCCTGATAAGCAAGCAGATAGGGGTTTCTTTGTTTAGTTTAAAACAATCTGGATGCTGTCTATGAGTGTTAACACATTGGAGCCGATCATAGAATGTGAGATAAATCCATTTCTCTCAGCAGATAGAGAGACTCCAAGTTATGTCAATGATGATCAGGTTAAAGCAGTAAGATTTTTTCATCAAAGCTTGCCTGGTTATTTTCCCACTCCATTGGTTAATCTTGAAGAACTTGCTTCAAGGCTTGGTATTAATGCATTGATGGTAAAGGATGAAAGCCAGCGTTTTGGTCTAAAGGCATTCAAGGTTTTGGGAGCCAGTTATGCCATGTCCAAAGAGATAAAAAAACGGCTTGATTTAAATGATGAAGAATTAAATTTTGATGCAATTATCAAAAATAAAAGCAAATTTGAATCATTGACATTTGTTACTGCCACCGATGGTAATCACGGAAGAGCAGTTGCTTGGTGTGCAGAGAAATTTGGATGCAAGGCAGTGGTTTTTATGCCTAAAGGCACATCTGAATTTCGTTTGGAAGCTATTAAATCACATGGAGCTCATGCTGAAATAACCAAGCTTAACTACGATGAAACAGTTGTATTTTCTACTCAGAAAGCTAAAGAAAATGATTGGATTTTGCTTCAAGATTCCTCATGGGAAGGATACACAACGGTACCCAAACACATTATGCAAGGTTATTTCAGTTTGGTTTCGGAATTTGAAGACCAAACAGTCACATGGCCAACACACGTGCTTGCTCAAGCTGGCGTTGGTTCTTTTGCTGCATCAATATTTTCCTATTTTTTAGCCCGTCAAAAACCCACACCAAAATTGATTCTGGTTGAGCCAACAGGTGCAGCTTGTTTTTTCAATTCAATACAAATTGGAGACGGCAAGCCGCATTTAACAAAAGAACTGGATACCATGATGGCAGGACTTTCATGTGGTCAACCAAGCATACTGGCCTGGAATATCATCAAACCTAATTGCGATGCATTTGTAATTTGTAATGATCAGCTAGCAAAAAAAGGTATGCAATTGTTAGCCAACCCAATAGGCAATGATGCTGTTGTTGTCTCGGGGGAGAGTGGCGCAGTTCCTGTTGGATTAGTTGATGAGATTTGCACCAATCAGAAATACAGTTTCATAAAGGAAAGATTAAAATTTGATGGTCACTCAAAGATATTGATTTTTTCTACAGAGGGAGATACAGATCCAAAAGTTTACAAGCAACACTCAAGAATTATAGCAAGCTAAAATTGCAATTCCTTTAATCATCTCTCCTGATGATCTTTCCAGACCTTAGGCCCGTTGATTTTTTTTCAGAATATACAAGCTCACCTCCTACCCAGACTTTAGAAATACCTGAGGACAGTCTATTAATGTCTTCCATTGTGGCATTGTCCTGAATTCTTTCTGGGTCAAATAAAACTAAATCTGCAATGGCGCCTGACTTGATTACTCCTCGATTTTTAAACCCCATATGCAACGCAGAAAGTTGGGTCATCTTGTGAATGGCTGTTTCCAGATCTAAAATTCCTTGTGAGCGTACATAGTAGGCAAGAATTCTAGCAAAAGCACCCCGACCCCTTGGATGTCCATCAATTAGCTCCCCATCGGAGCAAATGTTGCTATGTTCCCATTGCATCAGCCGATTAACATCTGGCTGTGACATGGCAACACCAATTGCTGAATCAGTCCTATCTTCATCTTCACGGATTAAATCCATTAGTACTGTAGCAGGGTCTTTTCCCCTTGCAGCAGCTATTTCAGCTATGGTTTTCCCTATTAAGCTTGGATCAGGGCCATAATGTGAAATCGTTAAACCGTCTGGATAGACTAATTCTGTTAATGCATACTCGGCACTTTCTCGATTATCAAAATCCCTCTTGGCGAATAATATTCTCATGGTTGACTCATAAAAAGTATAGGGGTAGACGTCTGCAGTAATGTCTAAGCCTTCTGCACGGGCACGGTTTAATTTATCTATCATCCAGGGTGATTGCCCCCATAAACTCCTTTTTGCAAGCTTGATGTGAGATATTTTGGAAGGTAGCTTGGTTCTTCGGCTGATTTCTATAAACTCATCAAGTGCTGCTTCCAAATAGATATCTTCACTCCGCATATGGCTGGTATAGCGCCCTTTATAGTCCGAGACGATCTTGAGTAGATCAACGATTTCATCAGTTTCCGAGTACAGTCCAGGATCATATTCCAGGCCTGTTGATAAACCCAAAGCACCATCTTCCATGTCTTGTTTTAGCAAATCTTCCATACTCCTGATTTCCATTTCAGTCGAAGGTCTTTTGTAGTCCTTTCCCATAGTTATGCTGCGAAGTGAGTTGTGTCCAGAATATGCAGCTATATTTATTGCAACCGGGTTATTTTCCAGCTTTCTAAAGAAATTGGAGAGCGGCACTTCAGAGCCGCCATCCATTCCAACGACAATGGTAGTTATCCCCTGGCTGACTGCTGAAAGGGCATCAGGCATTTCAAAAATATGATTGTCCATATGACTGTGTGTATCAATGAATCCTGGGGATAGAATAAGCCCAGCGGCATCCACTGTAGTTTCTCCAGACAGAGGTTTTAATTGGCCAAGTTCTTGGATTTGGTTGCCATTGACCCGAACAGATTCAAATCTAGAAGGACCGCCAGAACCATCGATAATTTTGGCATTGATGATGAGAAAGGATGAGCGTTCATCGGCAGATAAATAAAAGGGTACCATCAATCCAGCAAGTGCAAGGATAGTTAGTATTGCAAATTTCTTTGTTTTCAAAGGCACCTATCTAAAAAAGCTCCATCATCATGCATCTTGCAGAACCACCGCCATATTGTTCTATATAGGTTATATCAGAGTGGATAATTTTATAATAGTGGTCTTGAAGAACTGTTTTTTGTTCATCGGAATAAGCATTGAAAGCTCGGGTGGACATTACTAAGATTAATTGATTGTTTTTATCTTGAACTTCAAGGCAGTTTCCACAAAAATCCATGATCTGTTCTTGAGTTATTTCAAGAATAGCGTGTGATAAATCTAATTTTTCTCTGACCCTTTCTTGATCTTCTGACTTGATAGAATCAATTGAAATTCCAGTCATATCAGTACCGATGTACATGATCACATCCGTGTGATATATAGGTTGTCCAACATGACTTTCAGTCCGGAAAAAAACAATCTCATAGCCGTATTTATCGCCCCACATTTTGGCTAAGTTTTCATTCGTTCTTGGTGAGAGGCCTGTGTAGGCAATTTTATTCACACGATCAAAAACCATGCTGCTGGTACCCTCTAGAAAAATTGCTTGATCTTCAAATTCAGAAAAATCCATTGTTAGCTGGTATGTTTTCTCAAGGAATGAAATGTGTTTTTTTGATTTTTCTTTTCTCCTATTTTTTGCCAGCATACTAAAAAGGTGCATTGTTCTGTCTTCGTATGTTGCTGCCCAATTGGGAAAAATATTGTCAGGGCATCCAATTTGTCCTTGAAGCATCGTGATATCAATACCATTGGATACAAGGGTATTTTTAAAACCCCTAAACTCATCAAGTGCTTTTTCTAAAATTGCATCCTTGCTTAATTCTGAGTTATTAATTTGATAATGGTTGGTTTCAGCAGTTTCCGAGTTGTTGAAAAACTCGGCTGGCTCTATCAGAAGGATACGATTGGTCGATTGTTTTACCACGGTTGTTTTAGTTTTTTTGTTCAGCCTGGATTTCTGAGATGACTTGATTAAAAATTTCCAATGCCCAATCTATTTCTTTTTTTGTAATAACCAACGGAGGAGCAAAACGAATAACTGAATCGTGAGTTTCTTTACTGAGAATCCCTTTGGTTAGCAAACGTTTGCACAACTCCCTACCAGAAATAATCTTGGTGTCGATTTCAATGCCAATCCAAAGGCCTTTACCTCGGACTTCAGTGATAATGGGGCTGGATATTTCCTTCAATTGATTGAGAAAATAGTTTCCTAGATTCATACTGTTTTGCGCCAGTTGTTCCTCTTCTATTAATTCAATAGACCTTTTTCCTATCGCTGCCGCCAATGAAAACCCTCCAAATGTTGAGCCGTGGGATCCAGGGGTAAACCACTGCATGACCTCTTTGCTGCTAAGAAAACAAGACACTGGAAGCATGCCACCACCCAATGCTTTACCTAAAATCAAGCCATCAGGTCGTATCAATGAATGTTCAAAGGCAAACATTTTTCCAGTTCTCCCAAGTCCTGACTGGACTTCATCCAGGATTAGAAGCACGTTGTTTTCCGTGCAGAGCTCACGAACTTTTGGTAACCAAGATGGATCTGGAATCACAATTCCTGCTTCACCTTGAATGGGTTCTACAAGTACAGCTGCAGTATTCTCAGTAATCGCAGATCGAAGTGAGTCTATGCAACCGAATTTCACTGTTTTGAATCCTGGGGTAAGGGGGCCGAAATTTTCTTTGGATTCTTTGTCCGATGAAAAGCTAATGATAGTGGTAGTTCTCCCGTGAAAATTTTGATCAGCAACTATAATCTCAGCCTTGTTGGGAGGTATTTTTTTGCTTTTATAACCCCATCTTCTAATAGCTTTAATGGCTGTCTCCACCCCTTCTGCTCCGGTGTTCATAGGCAAACCAATTTCGAAACCTGAAACTTCTGTCAATTTCTCCAGAAATGCTCCAAGAGTCTCAGTATAAAAGGCTCTAGAGGTGAGCACTAAACGTTCGGATTGTTCACGTAATACTTTGATTAATTCAGGGTGAGAATGACCGTGACTCACCGCTGAATAGGCTGACATCATATCAAGGTATTTATTTCCATCCACATCCCAAAGCCATACTCCTGAGCCTTTGGACAAGACCACAGGAAGGGGCTTGTAAGTATCTGCACCAAATTCTGATTCTTTATAAATTAAATCTTTCTGTAAGGGGGTTAAATCTCTTTGTGAGGGGCTATTCATATTTTACTAGAAACTATCAGGAATTTCCCAGTTTGGATCCACCAGAGGACCAACATCCTTAATGATTTCTCTGTGTCCACTCCATGTAACCACAATTGCTTCTGGTGTACCTATGCCTGCTGATCTTGGATCACCTGATGGACCGAACCAATGATTTTGGGGTGCCCCTGTGGTACGTGCTCTCATTCCGGCGTAAGTGGTACCATTGACCGTATTTCCCAGAACCTTCTGTTGAAAATGAACATCATTGCTGACCACTGCTGCAGTGAGATTTTGAGGAATTTTTTCTAGTGCTTCCATAATCGTAGAAAGATCTTCATCTTCGTAAACGACTATAACTTGGACAGGTCCAAAGACTTCACTGGTGATCAGTTCAAAATCTTTACCCAAAAGTTGATTGACAGGGATGCTTACTGCTGTTGGTTTTATAGAACCATAGATTTCTGGAATGTTATGAGATTCAAGCTCTGTGCCACCAAACAAACAAGTTGCACCGGGTATTTCAAGTAAACTGTTAATGTGATTAAACATTTGATCATTGTTCCATGTCAGAACAGGGCCAATACTGAGATTTTCAAGTTTTCTTCGCTCAGCCAGCTGTTTTAATTTTGGCAACAGGTCCTGTTCCCAATTTTTATGTACAAATAAGATGCTTTGAGCAGAGCATTTTTGACCCGAAGCATTGTATGCGTCTTCATCACATTGCCAAGCGACGTAATCACTCCATGAGGGATCGTAATCCGGGCCAATAAGTTTCCAATCAAAACCTGCATCCTCAACTCTGACTTTTCCATTAGTGTCAGCTGCTATTCTTTCAGCAACTTCACAAGAGCCTGTAAATTGAACCATTCTGATTTTATCACTTGCATCAGAGATCAATTTTCCCATTTTTGATCCACGACAATGCACCATATCAGCATCTGTCGCTGGAAGGCCGCAGTGAATTAAGAGCCTAAGAAATTGCTCAAAAACAATTCCAACCGTTGTTGCAGATTTAATTAGAGGTCGATTTCCCATGAACAGGGCACCCATAAATTGTAACGCCGGAATTTCAAGCGGAAAATTAAAAGGTGCAACGATGACGACGGATCCAAAAGGCCACCTATAACCTGAAGACTCTTGACCCAGGTGATCTCCTGGGTTGGAGAAACTTCTCGCCAAAAAGCGGACTCCATCGCCAGAAAAATTTTCCAAAAACTTTCTTGTGACTGTAACTTCACCTAAACATTGATTACTGCTTTTTGGCATCACTCTTTGTATGAGATGAACAAAGAAATCTTCAACTTCTTTGTTGCTAAGTAAAGCAGCAGCCTTGGCACAAACATTGCCCAACATTACATAGCGTTCAACATTCTTGATTGGATTATGCAGACCGCTTTTTGGACATATATCGAGATTTTGGATAAATCCAGAAAGGTCTTCTGTATCGGGGATATCTAAGAAATATTCTCCTGAAACAGGATCAGGAATATTGTCAAAATACTTTGAAGTGTCTAGCCATTCTCCACTCAGAAGGTTTTGGGCTTTGCCAGGGTTTTTGCTGTTCATTCCATTAATTGGATCAACAGTTGTAAATTCTAAAAGATTGCTCATCATGCTCCAAGATTTGTAAATCAGTGTACTTTATTCTAAATACATAGTGGCTTCAAGTTTCAGCGAAATCAATGTTGTTATATCATGTAGTAAGCAATTGGCACTTAGCTATGGTAAGAAAAAAAAATATACTCCTTGGGGTAAATGTTGATCACGTTGCTACTTTAAGGCAAGCAAGAGGGACAACCTATCCTGATCCTGTTGAAATTGCATTGATTGCAGAGGAAAATGGCGCTGACAGTATCACTGTCCACCTGAGAGAAGACAGGAGACACATTCAAAATGGTGATGTTGAGAGGTTAATTCGTCTAGTCAAAACCAAGGTCAATTTGGAGATGGCTTTGAACGATCAAATCATAGATTTTGCATGTTCAGTAAAACCGTCTGACTGTTGCTTGGTGCCAGAAAAAAGACAAGAGTTAACAACCGAAGGGGGGTTGGATGTTCTAAGTCAAATGGATCATTTAGCTCAAGCTACCGAAAGACTAAAAAAATCAGGTATCAGAGTTGCTTATTTTGTTGATCCAGAGCCAAAACAAATTGAATCAAGCCAAATGGCAGGTGCCGAAGTTATTGAGCTACACACAGGAACTTATGCCGATGCTTTGAGTCAAAAACAGCAAAAGTATGAATTAAACAGGATCAAGGAATGTGTTTCTCATGCGACCAAGATAGGCCTGAAAGTTCACGCAGGGCACGGCTTGCATTATGAAAATACAGCACAAATTGCTGCAATACATGAAATTTTGGAACTCAATATTGGCCATGCAATTATTGCCAAATCTCTCAGTTTAGGCATTGCAAAAGCTGTAGCTGATATGAAAAAGATTATGTTGGGCGCAAGATAATGAGCATTTATGGAATTGGCACCGATTTGGTCAACATCAATCGAATCCAAACACTCTACGATAAATACGGAGAAAAATTTGCAGATAAAATATTGCTTCCAGAGGAAAAGAAACTTTTTCAATCAGAGTCTAACCCGGTTAAGTTCTTAGCCAACCGATTTGCAGGCAAAGAAGCTGCTGTGAAAGCATTTGGTACTGGATTTTCTCAAGGTGTAACTTGGAAAGATTTTGGAGTAACTAAACACCGAAGCGGTCAGCCTAGACTGATTTTCTCAAAAAAAATAAAAACACTTCTGACTCAAAAAAAAATCTTTTCTGCTCACATTAGTCTGACTGATGATCATCCTTGGGCCCACGCTTTTGTGGTCCTTGAAAAAAATTGAAATGAATTATTTGGTTTTTGATATAGAGACCATACCCGATCTTGACTACGGCAAGCAATTTCTCAATCTTGATGGATTGGAAGAAGCCGATATTGGCAGAGCGATGTTTTTTCAACAACTACAGAAAACTGGAACAGAATTTTTACCTTTAAATCTTCATAAAATTATTGCCATCTCGGTTTTGACAGATACTGGAAGCAATCTTGAGGTTGAATCCTTAGGGTCTGAAGAGAGCAGTGAACGATCAATGATTCAATTGTTTTATGATTTAGTTGGTGCCAATGACAACTGTTTGGTGACTTGGAATGGATTGCTGTTTGACATACCTGTGTTGAATTATAGGGCTTTATTTAATCAAGTTGACGCATCATCTTATTGGCAAAATGAATTATGGCACATCGATCTTAAAGACGTGCTTGCAAATCACAATGCTAAGGCCCAAGGCAGCTTAGATAGCGTTGCTAAAGGCCTGAATTTACCAGGTAAATTAGATGTATCAGGAGATCAAGTATGGGATCTCTATCTAGAGGGTAGAATTGAGGATATCAGAAATTATTGTGAACATGATGTCTTGAACACTTACCTTATTTTTATCCACTATCAAGCAATGATAGGAAAAATCACCAATGAAGAACTTTCATCAAGAATTCATTCCTTAAAGCAGTTGTTATCAAATACGGAGAAGCAGCATTTCCAGTTATTTCTTTCAGCATGGGAATAATAAATAGATTGGCGGTTGGTTTCATTTATGACAACAAAAATTAATATCTCCATCCCTTCTCAAACTCTAGAGCTGGTGAACTCAAAAGATCATTTTTCCTATCTGATATCCACCTCGAAATACGGTCCAGGGGAGCTGAAAAATAGCTTCTGTACTCCCAGAGGAAAACATATTATCCGTGCCAAAATTGGTGCAGGTCAGGAGCTAGGAACAATCTTTAAAAGGCGCAGACCTACAGGGGAAATTTTCTCAAACAATACACACAGATTCGATGAAGGCGATTGGATTTTAACCAGAATACTTTGGCTCAGTGGAATTGAAAAGGGCAGAAATAGGCTGGGTAATGTTGATACCATGCAACGCTTTATCTACATTCATGGAACGCCGGATGAAACTGTTTTAGGAGTCCCAAATTCAAAAGGATGCATTAACATGAGGAATGAAGATATCAAAAAAATATTTGAATCAGCTGAGGTTGGCACGTTGGTTAATATCGAATAATGATGTCTTTTTAAGCAATGCCTTTAGGTCCTATATTTGTCTCAGTTGAGGGTAAAGAACTTACAACAGAAGATAAGAAAATCTTATCTCATGATCTTGTTGGTGGCGTAGTTTTATTTTCACGTAACTACGAAAACAAAGATCAATTGAGATTGCTGATCAAGTCAATCAAGTCATTAAAATATCCTAATCTGTTAGTTTCTGTTGATCAGGAAGGAGGCAGGGTTCAGCGTTTTATGAATGGTTTTTACCCAATCCCTTCAATGCGGTCTCTGGGTCACTTATACGATCAATCAAGTGAAGAAGGCATGCAGGCAACTTACATTACAGCAGAGATTATGGGTCTTGAACTCGCTGAAGTAGGAATTGATTTCAGTTTTGCTCCTGTTTTGGACATTGATCACGGAGTTTCAGCAATAATTGGAAGTCGCTCCTTTCATTATGATCCAAAAGTAGTCGATTGCCTCAGCGAGCATTTTTATCACGGAATGCAAAAAGCAGGAATGCACTGCGTCGCCAAACATTTTCCTGGCCACGGAGGTGTTAGCGAGGATTCACATAGGAAAACTCCTGTCGATAATCGTGCAAAGAAAACAATTGTTGATGATTTACAGCCCTATAAAACACTAATAAAAAGAGGTTTATCTGGAATTATGACTGCCCATGTTCGCTACCCATCAATAGATGATCAGATTGCTACCTTTTCTCACTATTGGCTACAGGATTACTTACGGAAAAAACTCCACTTCAATGGTGTTATTTTTTCTGATGATCTGATGATGAAGGGGACTGATTTCATAATCTCGACACCAAAAAAAACCCTCATGTCCTTAGCCGCTGGTTGCGATATTGTTTTAATCTGTAATGCCCCTGAAACTGTTCATGAGTGTTTATCAGAATTGTATTTTTCAAAAGATCAGTTTGCGAACCTTGAGCGTAAAATTCAATATTTGATGCCTTCTGATCCAGTGCAGAGACAATCAAATTATCTGCAAAAAATAAAAATTAAGCTAAATCGCCTACTAGATGGCCTAGTATAGTATTTACTTGGTTTATACGGTCTAAAACGAGGGGAAAATCTCCCTTAAAACCAAGTGATTGATCCGGGTACATCTTGAAAACATCGGGTTCATGTTTAATCAAATCAATGATATTTTGGGCTTTTATGGATGTTGATTTATCAAAATATAACCGACCATACCTTCTGTCCATTCTTATTTTTTTGATTCCCAAAGTATTTGCTTGATTTCTTAAATGAGCCGTCAGAAGTAAGTTTGTTGTTTGCTCTGGAAGTTCTCCAAAACGGTCAATTAACTCACTCTCAATATCCTTAATTTCGTTCTTTGATTTTATGCTGGATATTCTTTTATACATCGTCAGTCTCAGATTAACATCAGGCATATAATTTTCTGGGATCAAAGCTGGGATATTCAAGTTGATGTCACTGGAGACAATACTTGATGACACTTTAGGCTCGTCTCTCAAAGAGTCAATCGCTTGGTTGAGCATGTCCTTGTATAGGCTGAAGCCAATTTTCTGAATCTGACCGCTTTGTTCATCACCTAAAATTTCTCCAGCGCCTCTAATTTCAAGATCATGAGTTGCTAAAATGAAACCCACACCTAAATCTTCAATCGCTTCTATAGCCTCAAGCCTTTGCTTGCCTTCATTGGTCAATGTTTGTTTTGATGGAATCATCAAATAGGCATAGGATTGTCTTTCAGATCGACCAACACGACCCCTGAGTTGATGTAGTTGTGCCAGACCAAAGCGTTCTGCTCTATTTATGATAATAGTGTTTGCATTCGGTATATCCAAGCCACTCTCAATGATTGAAGTAGCCAACAACAGATCGTATTCATTGTTATAGAATTTCATCATAACTCTCTCCAATGATCTCTCCTTCATCCTGCCGTGGGCTATCTCAAGTGAAATACGAGGCATAATTTGTCTAATTATCTCAGCCATATTTTCAATGTCATCTATGCGATTGTGAACAAAAAGGATTTGTCCACCGCGACTGATTTCTCTTTGGCAGGCTTCACGAATAAGACTTTTATTCCACTGACTGATATACGTCTTGACTGGAATTCGGCTTTCTGGTGCTGTGGAAATCATTGAGATATCTTTCAACTCACCTATGGCCATATTCAAAGTTCTAGGAATGGGTGTAGCTGTGAGCGCAAGATAATCCACGTCTTTTCTCAAGGCTTTAAGTTTTTCTTTGTGGCGAACTCCAAAACGGTGTTCCTCATCAACAATCACCAAACCTAAGTTTTTGTATACAACTTTGTCTGACAACAGCGCATGTGTACCGATAATGATATCTGCTTTCCCTTTTTCAATGTCTTCTCTGACTTGGTTATTCTTTGTCGAAGTTTGGAGTCTGGAAAGCATATTGATGGCGATGGGCCACTCTGAAAATCGTTCGTTGAATGTTTCAAAATGTTGTTGAGCAAGGATGGTTGTTGGGACCAGAAGAGCGACTTGAAATCCATTGATTGCGCTAGTGAAAGCTGCTCTCAATGCGACTTCTGTTTTTCCAAAACCAACATCACCGCAAACCAATCGATCCATGGATTTTGACGCTGCCATGTCGTCGAGAACATCCTCTGTTGCTTTGGCTTGATCTCGAGTTAAAACGTATTCAAACCCATTACAAAAATTTTCGTAATCCTTTTGATTTGCAACTTGGCTTTTCCCAACGGCGATTGCTCTGTTTGCATATATTTCAAGTAACTCTGCAGCAACATCGTATGCTTGCTTTTTTGTCTTTTTACAGAGCTTTTTCCATTGATCGCTTCCCAAATGGTTCAGTATGCTTGCGTCAGAGCTTTGACCTATGAATCTTGAAACTTGTTCCATCAAAGTAACTGGAACATGTAGTAAGTCACCTAAAGCATATTCAATGGTTAAAAACTCAGAGCTAATATCGTCAATCATCATCACGGACAAGCCTTTGTACTTGCCAATCCCATGTTCACCATGAACAACAAGGGAGTCGACTTGAAGGTCTTTTAGATCTCGTATTATTGACTCTGGGTCTTTACCAACAGAGCCTCGATATTTTCTGGTTCTGGAACGTCTTCCAAAGAGTTCCATTTCACCAAAAACTGCAATCCCAGATGCGGCTGTGATGAAACTTTCGCTAATAGGCTGCTCAGTAATAAAAACACCGGATCTCCTTTCAAGAAATTCGTTCCAGCTGGAAACCTGTCTCACCGCAATTGAATGTTCCCTAAGTTGATTTTCAATAAAAACTTTACGATTTTTACTTCCGGCTGATAGTAATATTTTATTAGTAGATGTTTCAAATAAATTGTTAATGATTCTATCCATTGAAGAAGTTTTAAATGCATTTAAAGGCTCCAAGGGACTTGTATCAAAATTGATAGCCTTATGCTTGTGTGACTTCCAACATTTTTGCTGCTGTAAATTGATTGGATTCATTTTGTCTATCTTCTTAATCTGTCGAGTAGCATCAAAAAATAACTCGCTTGGTTTAAGATTTGGTTGGCCCAAATCATTTTCATTAATAAATCTTTGGTTGATCAGTTTTTGATAGTTTTTTATAGGAGTTTGAATGTCACCTACACAAAAGAGTTCAGAGGTTTTGCAGTAATCCCAGATTGAGGACATGGATTCAAAAAACAAAGGTAAATAGTTATATACACCATGAGATTCTGCGTATGTTTCGATGAAATTATAAAGAGGCCATTCCATCTGGTTGCCAACAAAAGTATTTCTCATGTTTGTTTTGAAAAAATCAAAAGCCACAGAACTTTTTGGATAATGTTCCGAAGGTATGATTGTTGTTGAATTGGTTGTGCTCAAAGTGAGCTGAGAATCAATATCAAAGAGTTTGATCAAATCAATTTTTTCGTCATCAAAATCTATTCTGATGGGATTTTTATACAAGGGTGAGAATAAATCGATTAAGGAGCCTCTAATACAAAATTCTCCTGGTTTAAAAACAGTTGAAACTCTCTCATATCCATTTTTTCGCAATTTATCCCCAATTTTTTGCATTGAAAATAAATCTCCAACATTGAGGGTAAAACTTTCCTCCTCAAAATATTTTCGTGGTGGTAGCTTCCATAGAAGATTGGCTGCACTCAATACCAATACATCAATATTTCCTTTCAGCAGTTGAAATAGTATTTCAGATCGGTTAGCAATCACTTGATTGCTGGGTGAGGAAGCATCGTAAGGCAGGACTTCTAAATCTGGAAGCAGTTCGATGGAAAGATCTGTTTTGGTAAAATACTTGAGCTCATTACAAAGCGTCTCTGCAAAATTGATTTCTGGTACTATGACAATTTTTAAGCCCCGATCGTTATCAATTCTTTCGGCAAGGACTAGATTGATTGCAGAACCATAGAGTTGTCCGTAATGGTTGACACTGGAATCAACATTTGAATGGTCAAATATAATGTTTTGGTTTTGTTTATTCATACCCAAGGAGCACAAGCGAAAGATTTGTATTATTTCATATATTTGCTTTTTTTTTCTTCGTGTTTAAGCAGATTATCCTTATGATATTTATTACTAAATAAACAGAGGTTATTAAACCTTGACTAAAAAATTATTTATTGCCTACCGACAACTCTTTTCCAAAGAGCAAAGCCAATTTATTTCCATTGTGACTTTTGTATCAACTTTGGCTATCGCTCTGGGAGTTTCATCTCTGATAGTGGTGCTCTCTGTTATGAATGGATTTGAGGCTGAGATTGAAGAACGAGTGATCAGGCTTAGTTCACATATCACCATCCAATCAGATCAACCAATTAGTCAATGGCAAAGTATTGCCAACGAACTTGATCAATTTTCTGAGATTGAGCACACCATACCCTTTGTCGAGGCAAAAGGAATCATTAGCAAAACCGGTGAAGAATCAACAGGCGTAGAGATTTTGGGCATCAATCCGGCCGATAAAATTTTCTTTGGAATACAGCTTGTGGATTTATCAAATGGTGAACTCATACTGGGCAGAGGTCTGGCTCTACAATTAAATCTTAAGGCAGGGGACAGAGTATTACTGACTGTTCCAAGGATAAGTCTCCAGGGTAAAATCAGTTTCCCAGATAACCAATATTTTAACGTCAAAAAAATAGTTGAATTTGGTCTGCAAAGATACGATTCAACACAAGTTTTGATGCACCAAGAGGATGCATCCTCATTGCTGGGTTTGGGAAATGCAGTCAATGGCGTAGCTGTCGAGCTTGACAATGTTTACCAGGCCAAAACTATGGTTAAAAAAATTGAAAATTCGCTCAAGAAATTTATTGGGCTTGAATTTACCGTTACTGACTGGTCAAAAGAGAATCAGGCGTTATTTGATGCTATCGTCATTGAGAAAATCATTATGAGCGTGCTCTTATTCATGATTGTTTTAATAGCTACATTCAATGTAATTGTGATGCTCTCAATGTCAGTGGACGATAAAAAGAGAGATATTGCTATTTTGAAAAGTATAGGATTTACTTCAAAAGACCTCACTCATATCTTCTTCATTCAGGGTCTACTTAGTGTTCTACTAGGTATTTTTTTTGGGGTATTGTTTGGCATCTCAGTTTTGATGAATTTAGACAGTTTTGAATGGATAATAAGGTATCTCTTTGGCTTTGAGTTTTTGCCAGCCGGCTTGTATTACATCACTTCAATGCCTTATATATTGAGGTACACTGATGTAGTCTCAATCTGCCTTGGCGCCTTAACTGTGAGCGTTGTTGCTTGCCTTTATCCTTCAATCAGAGCTTCAAGGGAAAATCCTGCAGAAATACTAAGGATGCATAAAGGATAGTAAGTTGTTTTTTTCAAGAAAAAGTTATGAATTAAGAACTATCTTTGCTTTTCTCAAAGCAAAGACAGGAACCATGACTATGTCATTTATTTCTACGTTTAGTGTCCTGGGTATTGCTATAGGGGTAGCTGCTATTGTGACCGTTATGTCTGTAATGAATGGTTTTCAGTCAGAAATTAAAAATAGAATGCT
>Ga0209034_10000497_pt1 | contig 19773 bp, 20 predicted proteins | sample MarorgKNORR_S2LV_2_FD_188219 | JGI IMG/M metagenome (GOLD analysis project Ga0209034, IMG submission 188219) | Marine microbial communities from the Southern Atlantic Ocean, analyzing organic carbon cycling - 250m_A/KNORR_S2/LV (SPAdes) (version 2) | ecosystem: Environmental > Aquatic > Marine...
CAGTATGATTACCTGCCAATCTAGCACCAGGAGAACCACAGGTGGAAGGTCTTTCGCGTAGGATAGACAGGCGACTGGCCATCCTAAAAAACCTACTCCATGATCCGGGAACGCTGCTGGGAACCGTCATAGTGGCAGTGACCATTATTCTTGCACTGATTGCGCCCTGGCTGCCTTTACAAGATCCGACTGACGTAGATCTAACGCAACGCCTTAGATCACCATCCCCTGAATTTCTATTAGGTACGGACCATCTAGGCAGAGACGAGTTCAGCCGAATCATATTTGGCGCGAGAGTGACGCTCCTAATGGCAGGAGCGTCCTTGGCCGTAGTAATGGCTATAGCTTTATTCGTTGGAACCCTTTCAGGTTACTATGGAGGTTGGATAGATTCAGGTTTAATGACAATAGTTGACCTACTGTTAGCATTTCCATCGCTGATTCTGGGTGTGGCGGTAGCAGGCATTCTCGGACCAAGCCTGATAAACGTAATGATTGCTGTCTCTGTGGTTTGGTGGGCAAGCCATGCCAGAGTCATACGTGGGATGGTCCTCGCAGCGAGGGAACGAGAATACGTTGAGGCAGCCAAGGCTATAGGAGCTAGCAACCGCAGAATAATTCTTTTCCATATTTTTCGAAACATACTAGGCCCATTTATAGTACTAGCTACATTGGATATGGGTTGGATAATACTTGGAATTGCTGGCCTCAGCTTCTTGGGTCTAGGAGCACAACCCCCAACTCCCGAATGGGGGGCCATGTTGAATGACTCTCGTTCTTACATGCAAACGACGCCAATATTGTTACTCGCGCCGGGCATTTCCATTTTCTTACTAGTAATGGGATTCAATCTCCTTGGCGACGGCCTCAGAGATATACTGGACCCCACTGCCTACCGGTGATTCCTGTTGATTACAAACTATTCGGTTTTCCGACTCTGGAGTCTCTAATGAGAGTATTTGAACTATCCATGACCCAATTGCCGATGGCGTTTGCAGCCCATGCAATATAAGATTAGTGGCCTGATAAACCTACCAGTTGGTGTTAAAAAATCTAATTATAGGAGTCTCCTTGACTCGTGACCCCAAAAATAACACAAACTAACACCGATTCCCGGTTCCCATTCACAGCCATCGTCGGGCAAACATCGATGAAACGAGCGCTGATCCTAAACGCTGTCAATCCCAAAATAGGAGGCGTTCTAGTACGTGGAAAGAAGGGCACTGCAAAATCGACGGCGGTCCGGTCTCTAGCCGCCTTACTCCCTGAAGTTACTGTCGTCCAAGGTTGTCCATACAATTGCAGCCCTGAAGAACGACAAGGGTTATGCACTAGATGTGAAACCTCAAGCGACGACTCGGAAATAGTGGTCCGTCAAATACCAATCGTAGACCTTCCAGTAGGCGCAACTGAAGATAGACTGGTTGGCTCATTGGACATTGAAGAGGCGATCAAGACCGGAAACCGCGTGTTTGAACCGGGGCTTATCGCAGGAACCCACCGCGGCATCCTTTACATCGACGAGGTAAATTTACTCAATGACCATTTGGTGGACATCCTACTAGACGCCGCCGCTATGGGCCGAAATTACGTTGAACGCGAAGGGATTTCAATCTCCCACCGATCCGAGTTCATTTTGGTTGGCACTATGAACCCTGAGGAAGGGGACTTGCGTCCTCAACTTTTAGATCGTTTCGGTTTGGCCGTAGAGGTAGACGGTCGCTTTACACCTGAGGAACGCCAAGAGGTGGTGAAGCGGCGCATCGCGTATGAAAGTGACCCTCAGACTTTCATGGCCCAATGGCAACAATCGGAGCAAGAAGAGAGAGACCGAGTCATTCGAAGCCAACGATTGCTGCCTCAAGTTACTGTCGGCGACAATATCTTGGAGCTCATCACCTCAATATGCGCCGAATACGACGTTGACGGTATGCGCGGCGACATCACTATGTACAAGACCGCCGCCACTATCGCTGCGTACGAACAACGTACGGAGGTTGACGCAGAGGATGTCCGTGAAGCTGCTAATCTCGCATTGCTCCATCGCCAAAGGCGTCAGCCGTTCCAGCAGCCCAACTTAGCCACAGAACAACTAGATAACATGGTCGATGATTTTCAGGGCCAGGAGAGCTCCCGTGAGCACCATGACGATGGTCAAGGAGAGGGCGATTCTGAGCCCTCTGATTTATCGCCGTTAGAACCAAATGACCAAGATCCGGAGCCTGAGGATCCGGAACCTGATGCTGACGATACAGGACCCGGATCCCTAGGAAATGAGCAGCAATTCGAGGTCGGTGACCCTTTCTCCATTCGGCCGCTAAACGTAACTCCCCCAGACCAACGGACCCGCCATGCTTCTGGTCGACGAAACGTTACTATCACCGACTCGTCCGCAGGGCGATATGTTCGATCTCGTCTCCCGGAGGGCAAGGCGACTGGCCTAGCCCTAGATGCCACACTGCGGGCAGCAGCACCTCATCAAATGAGCCGGCGAGAAAGAACTGACTCTAGTAATGCCGTCCTAATTGAGCCACAAGACATCCGCGATAAGGTGAGAGAGAGCAAATCAGGTAGCCTCGTGTTATTCGTGGTTGATGCCAGTGGGTCTATGGGAGCTCAACGAAGGATGGTAGCTGTTAAGGGTGCGGTGATGTCGCTGTTGCTGGACGCCTACCAACGCCGGGACCGAGTTGGGATGATCTCATTTCGTGGCACCAGCGCCTCGCTATTGTTACCGCCCACCAACAGCGTAGACCTCGCTCAAGTACACCTCCAGGAAATGCCAACCGGAGGACGCACCCCATTGAGTTCCGGGTTGTTCAAAGCCCTGGAGATAATCGAGAGCGAGCGTATCAAAGACCGCGATGTAATGCCTCTAGTAGTGTTGTTGTCAGACGGCAGAGGTAACGTGGCCATAGGTTCTGATTCTCCGTTGGATGAAGCTTACTCTGCCGCAGGTATCATCGGAGAAGATAAGATTCCGTCCGTTGTAGTAGACACGGAATCTGGTTTCATCAAGCTTGGCATGGTGCAGCCCGTGGCCGACGCTATGGGCGCACAATACCTTAAGTTGGAAGATCTCCAAGCCGATAGTTTGGCCGACCTCGTACGACAACGCATGCCGATCGTCGGAGAAGCACCACCTCACATAAAATAGTAAATAGCCGATCTATTCCTAATAACCGTGCTCTCGACTTGTCTACGTCAACTGTTGCTTTGATTACTAAAGACCCGAATGCGGACTCGTGACAACCATAACCTATTCGCCAAAGATTTCGCCGATTAACGGTTTATCAATAGACTGGAATCCTGCCCGTTTACATCACACACTGTACTTGATAACCTCATCGCTAGACTCTTAGTAAGACGTATCTATTGGTTCGCTAACGCGGCACTGCGGTTCACACCTCAGGAGGTATCCACTTGGTTCGCTATATGCCCTATGCAGACATGGACAAAATGATGTCCCTATCAAAGCGTCGGGGATTCATGTTTCAAAGCTCCGAGATTTACGGAGGACTGGGTTCAACATGGGACTACGGTCCTTTAGGTGTCGAATTAAAACGCAACGTAAAAGAGGCCTGGTGGCGTTCTGTTATTACGGGTCGAGACGACATGGTAGGCCTAGACGCCGCAATTTTAATGCATCCACAAACCTGGGTCGCTAGCGGCCATGTCGAAAATTTTTCGGACCCGTTAGTCGAATGTAAGGATTGCAACTCTAGATTTCGGCAAGACCATCTTTTAGAAGCCGCTGGGATCGATCCTGAGTCGCCCGAAGCGGTAGCTGCCCTACAAGAACTCAAGTGTTCGAACTGTAACGGTGAGTTAGGCGAACCTCGGAGATTTAACCTGATGTTCAAGACATTCATGGGACCGGTGGAAGACACAGCGAATGAAGTTTTCCTCCGCCCAGAAACAGCTCAAGGAATCTTCGTGAACTTCAAGAACGTGCTGGATTCTACTCGCAAGAAACTGCCCTTTGGCATCGGCCAAATCGGAAAATCGTTCCGAAACGAAATCACGCCCGGGAACTTTACCTTCCGTACTAGAGAGTTCGAACAAATGGAAGTTGAGTTCTTCGTCAAGGCCGGAGATGACGACGAGTGGTTGAGTAAATGGGTCGACGCTCGTTACCAATGGTACGTCAACTATGGGATACGTCCAGAGAACCTGAGAAAACGCCCTCACGGCAGCGATGAATTAGCCCACTACGCCAAGGCATGCATTGATATTGAGTACCGGTTTCCCTGGGGTTGGGGGGAACTCGAAGGAATCGCTAATCGTGGTGATTACGACCTCCGGCAACACCAAGAAACAAGCGGACAGGACTTAACGTATTTCGATGAGACCGCTGAAGGGGATAATCGGCGTTACCTCCCTTACGTGATAGAGCCTTCAGGTGGTGTAGATCGTGCCACTCTAGCCTTTTGGCTTGATGCCTATGACGAAGAACCTGACGGTGATGCAGTCAGAGTCGTCTCCCACATACATAGAGATATTGCCCCGGTACAAGTAGCTGCGCTGCCACTAAGTAGGAACGATAAATTGCTACCCACCGCTCGGCGGATTTACGACTTGCTCCGCAAACATTTCCGTTCGCAATACGACGATTCTCAGGCCATCGGCCGACGATATCGCCGTCAAGACGAAATAGGAACACCTTATTGCGTGACCATTGACTTCGATACCATTGACGACGATCAGGTCACTATCCGTGACCGCGATACGATGCATCAAGCCCGCGTCCCAGTGTCTGAATTAGTAGCGATCCTCAACGATAAGATCGAGCATGCCTGGTAGAGGTTCTAATATCACATCATTAACCCGAATTCTTCATGCCTCCTAACCTCGTAGCCGCGACCATTCGTCAGGGCTTGTATACCCGTATCGTCGGCCGGAGGGTGCTGTATTATCCCGAACTTCCCTCTACCATGGACGAGGCCGCTCGCTTGGGTAAAGAGGAAACTGAAGAGGGCGCCGTAGTAGTAGCAGAGAAACAAAGTGCTGGCCGAGGGCGTCAGGGCCGAAGTTGGGTTTCCCAGCCAGGCAACTTACTAGTATCAGTGCTCTTCCGTCCAACATTGGAAACACTGCCGTTCATAAACATAATAGGTGGAATTGCTGCGGCTAGGTCTGTCCGGAAAGTGACCGGATTAGACGTAAAAATAAAATGGCCTAACGACCTGTTAATAGGCGGACGCAAGGCCGCAGGCATCCTAGCTGAATCCGCAATCGTAGGTAATTCCGTGTGGTATGCTGTGCTCGGTGTGGGAATGAACGTAAGTCTCGACACTAAGCAGATAGAAGAGATATCTCCGTTCGCCATTAGCGTCAACTCCGCCGCAGGTAAAGAAGTTCCAAGAGAAGACCTACTACGCCAGTTTCTTATGGATCTGGACTCCTTATATATTGCCCTGAACAACGGCGAATCGCCTATGCAAGAGTGGCAGGGTATGCTTGAAACCATCGGACAGCGCTTGGTCGCAACTTGGGGAGATGACACTTACCACGGCGTCGCTGAGGATACCGATGAATTGGGCAACCTCATATTGCGCCAGGACGACGGTTCGCTCCTAACTCTCACCGCTGGCGATGTCACGCTCACTGATCATTGACTTGCATTGGGTATCCCATTTCCGGAGAGAAGCATGCTGGAATCACTTAGTTTAGATGGAACATCGGTAGTCATAACCGGCGGAGGTACTGGTCTCGGTCGCGCTATGGTCCGCGATATGGCACGGGCTGGAGCAGACCTTGTAATAGCCGGACGGCGCTCTGGTCCGATCGAGGAAGCTGCTGCGGAGGCGGAGAGCTTAGGTGTTAAAGCGTTCGCCATAGCTACAGACGTCACAGACTCGTCTCAGGTAGCAGCTCTGATGAAGGCGGCTATGGACCGGTTCGGTAAGATAGATGTGCTACTAAACAACGCGGGAGCCGTTTCCGACAATGTCCGGAAGCCCATCTGGGAACTCACAGATGAAGAATGGGACAGAGTAATGCGTGTCAACCTCACGGGAGCTTTTTACTGCGCTCGAGAGGTATCACAAACAATGGTAGAGCAAGGACACGGTAAGATCATCAACACAGCATCCGGATTCGGGCTCAGAGGCGGCCGTGAAATATACATGTACTGCTGTAGTAAAGGCGGAATGATTCAGCTGAGCAGGGTCCTTTCCTTTAATCTGGCTCGATATGGTATTACAGCCAACACCATAGTCCCGGGATTCGTCCCAACAGGAGCCACCGATACCATGGCTGCTAGCCTACCAAGGGGCGGTGAATTTTTACCGACAGGTCAGCTAGGGAAACCAGAAGACTTCGGCCCATTAGCAGTCTTCCTAGCCTCATCAGCATCAGATTACATGACTGGCGAGATGTTCATCGCTGACGGAGGGGGATTGGCAGCAGGTATCTACCCGACTGGTCATGCTCCAGTGATTCCACTGGAAGCTTAACCAGACGTTCTGGAACTCAACATACAAACCTATGATCCTATTTCAATTAAAAGCAATCTGCCACAACTTAAAAATAGTAATGGGCGGTGCTTTGCGCCCGGACGACGACACACTTTGACTAACAATTTGGAACAATAAGCAACCAGGGCTTCGTTGGACCCTGAGTTCAGGAGAACATCAATGCCGGTCTTATCCGAATATGACCTAACTGGAAAAACGGCTATTCTGTCGACTTCAGGCGGAACTGAAGCACCGTTCCTGGCGCAAGCCCTAGTCGAGTCTGGCGCAAGTGTGTTCGCAGTAGCCCGGACCCAGTCTCTTCTCGATGCTTTGATGGCTGCACTTCCATCCGGTTCGAGCGGGTCCGTTATGGACGCGAACGTTCCAGGAAGCGCCAAGTCGGTTATTGAACAATTTGACCAGGTCCACGACAAGGTCGACATCTTAGTCAACGATCCCCGCAGCATGTATGCCCGTCCATTGGAGGAGATCGACTCGCAAGAATGGGATGCAGTACAGACTCGAAACGCCAAGGCCCCCTTTCTCCTTTCTCAACAGGTACTGCCCCGAATGGCTGCCGCCCAATACGGCCGGGTCGTGAATATGATTTCCGAGTTGGCGGAAAGAGGTATGATTAACGGCTCTGCTTTCGCCGCTAGCCAAGCGGCGGTACTGGCACTCACCCGTACACTGGCCGTCGAATGGAGCCGATTCAACATACGTATCAACGCCATTGGGACTGGACTTATTGATACAGAAGCTCAGTCTCTAGAAAAACAGCAAGAAGAGTTACTGGTCCGCTATACTCCCTTGCGGCGCAAGGGCAACCCCGGAGACATCGGCCCTTTACTTGTCTATCTATGTTCCGAATTCTGCGATTACTCGACGGGCCAGCCGGTATACGTTGACGGTGGGCTTAACGCACACCCTTAAGCCTTTCCAACGCTGGTCGATCCCTTTCCAAGCGATCGTAGAACTACCCCCGCTAGCTCATCTTCATTCTTGGAAGTACTTCCCAGGCTGATGTACAATGTCCTGAGCTCGTGAGCGTCTCAGGGCAGCCTGAGCGTCCCTGTGTGTTCTTACCGTTCCCCGTCAAATTGCCATGTATCGTCAATCTGAACAGTCCACCAGCACCGTCTCGCGCCTGCAGGGTATGAATGACCTGTCTGAGGATGCTTGGCGCCAAAAGCTAGTTCTGCAAGAACGAGTATATGAACTTCTCAGGAGCTACGGCTACCAATATCTAGAGACTCCAGTCCTGGAACCTACAGAGCTATTCATAAGGAAGTCAGGGGGGCAGTTAGCTTCTCAGCTATACAGTTTCACGGACGCTGGTAGCAACTCGGTGAGTCTACGTCCTGAAATCACCTCGCCAATCATGAGGCACTACCTGGAGAACTCCACCAACATCCAACTGCCGGCGCGATGGCAGTATTCTGGTCCGGTCTTCCGGTTTGATACCACTCACCCAGGGACCAGCGGTCAGTTCACACAGGTGGGTGCAGAATTTCTTGGGTCCTCCGAGATCGCAGCCGATGTAGAGCTTCTTAGCCTAGCAGTTGATCTTCCGGCCAAATTAGGACTGGACGGCTGGAGTTTGAAACTAGCCGACTTAGACGTTTTGGATAGCCTACTGGACCCCATTGGCGTTTCCGAACGGGCACGATCTTTCATAATCCAAAGTATGCCTTCATTGAGCGAAGGCAGGTCCGTAGTCCCGGAGTTCCTTGAGCAAGGCCGACATTTACACCTGGTCGGCACTCTCAATGGCCCAGTGGAGTCTGAAGACGCGGCGCTCCGACAGGCAGTTGAAGGCTTGGACGATAAACAAGCAAAGTCAGTTTTGCTGGGCTTCCTGCGATGGAACTCCGCGGATCAGCTTGGGCAACGAACGCCCGAAGATGTAGTGGACCGTCTGCTAAATAAGATTAAGGGCGCCGACAACGAGGATAAACTTCGCCAAGGACTTGAACTTGCCAGCGACCTCGCAGCAATAAAAGGCGAACCTGTTTCAGCATTGGCTGCAGTCAAAGCCATTCTGGCTTCGGCAGGTGCCAACCAGGATTCTGTCGACCGCCTGGCTCAGGTTGTAGAGGAGATGTCCAACAGGACTGGAACCAAGGGTCAAATTTCGTTGGACTTCGGTCTCGTGCGTGATTTAGCTTATTACAACGGCGTTATTTTCGAGGTCAGTCATTCCCGTTGGTCAGGCACCCTTGGCGGAGGCGGACGTTACGACACACTTTCCAGAGCGCTCGGCGCTTCAAACGCCGTTCCAGCGTTAGGGTTTGCATACAATCTAGACGCTCTCGTTGCCGTCGGGGCTAAATAAGCAATGTCCGAGCATGAACAAAACAACCAAAACGGCAACGAGGTACTTCAAATTGCGCTACCGAGCGACGGCGAGTTGTATGACTCGACTATGGGGTTCATGCGTGCCTGTGGGCTTCCCGTTTCTAGGCCGAATTCCCGTCGCTATACCGGCACTGTGCCAAGCATCCCCGGAGTTGAAGTTTTATTTCAACGGTCAGCCGATGTCAGCCAAAAGGTAGAAGAAGGTAGCGCAGAATTAGGCATAACTGGCCTAGATCGTGTCCTAGAATATCGAAATGACGAAAGACGGGCGTCGGTCTTGATTGAGGACTTGGATTATGGGCGATGCGAGTTCGTCATGGCTGTGCCTGATTCTTGGATGGACGTCACATCACTTTCAGACCTAGCCGACTTAGCCTTAGAGTTCAGACAAGATGGCAAACAACTCCGTATTGCCACCAAGTATCCTCGTCTGCTGCGTGGGTATCTGTTCGAAAGAGGAATCAATTACTTTACGCTAGTTCCCGCAAGCGGCGCTATGGAAGCTGCTCCGGCTGCTGGGTACGCCGACCTGATAGCCGACCTTACTGCTACCGGAGTTACTCTTCGAGAAAACCAACTGAAGCAATTGGACGAAGGGACTATACTAACGTCACAAGCGTGTCTCATAGCCAATCCTCTCAGGCTCTCGGCGTCCACTAGCGTTCTAGCTTTAGCCCGGTCCATCGTCGAACTGATGGAGGGCCACTTACGAGCCGAACCATACTACCGAATTACCGCTAACGTCCGAGCGTCCTCACCTGAAGATGTAAGCTCCACCGTTCTGGCCCGACCAGAACTAGCAGGGTTACGAGGTCCCACCGTCGCGAGGGTCTACAACGTCGAAGAACAAGACTGGTTTAACGTGAGTCTTCTAATCAAGAAAGACCATCTTCTGGAGGCAGTCGACCACTTGCGGGACTGCGGTGCCATCGACGTTGCTGCCTCTCAATTAAGTTATCTCTTCGACGGCCACTCTGAAGCATACCAAACCCTATTTGGTGTAAATCACTAGGTTATCTGATGCCTAACCTACCTATGCACATACACCTGGCCAACACGGTTGCTGAGCAACTGGGTCGCGGTTATGTTTTCGACCACAAGGGTGCTTATTACCTCGGTTCAACCGCGCCAGACATCCGCGCTATGACTAGATGGCCTAGAGAACAAACCCACTTCGCACCTTTGTCGGTGGAGCAAGTAGGCACTGGGACCAAGACTATGTTCAGCCTGCACCCGGAACTACGAGAAGATATGTCACCGGCTTCGCAGGCCTTTCTGGCCGGATATGTTTGCCATCTTGCGGCAGACGAAGTTTGGATAACCAGCGTTTTCAGACGGCATTTCGACACAGCGGAAGATAGCCGTTTGACCAACGACCAAGTTGAGGCAAACATCTGGGACCGGGCGATGCAACTCGACATGGACCGTCAAGCACTTCCTCAGCTCAGCGGTTGCGCTAACCCTGAAAACTGGCTATCTTGCTCCGATCACGATGTGTCGATGCCATTTTTCGAAGACGGCCTGCTCACAGAATGGAAAGACCGCGTTGGACGGTTCCCAGTATGGGAATTCACTTGGGACCGATTGAAAGGGGCGCTCAACCGGTTGTATCGTGATGACGAAGAAGTTCAAACCACTGTTGAGCGTTTCCTCAATGGTATGCCCGGCAACATGGAGCAGCTGTATCAGAAAGTACCCGAAGCTGACGTCTCAGCCTGCCAGGAGCGGGCCCTAGCCGCGACCATAACGCTTGTCAAAGAATTTATTTCAGACTAAACCTCGCAACAAAGAAACGGAGAAATCAGTTGGCCCTTAACATAATAAAAGGAGTCCAAAACGCCCAAAACGTTCTGGTCCGCATCGATCCGCTAGATCTGGACTCACTGCCATCCTCAGCGCTAGCACGGACCGAAGAAGCGTTTGGCACGGGAGTTTCACCACTACAATCGGTGAACCAGATGTTAGATGACGTCCGCAAAGACGGGGATATCGCCGTGCGCCGGTACGCCAAGCTTTTGGACGACTCAGACCTAGAAGATTTTAAAGTGACCGAAAAGCAGATGGCTCAGGCTAGGTCATCGATCACCAAAGAACTGCGTGAATCATTAGAACTGGCCGCCCAACGAGTTCGTGATTTTCACGAGTCCACCATGCCAAGCGACTGGATTGATCGCAACCAAGGACTAGGCGAATTAGTTCGGCCACTAGATCGCGTTGGCCTTTATGCACCTGGTGGCAGCGCTGCGTATCCTTCAACGGTTCTCATGACTGCCGTACCGGCTCGGGTTGCGGGAGTACGAGAGATTATCCTCTGTACACCCCCTCAACGCGGTCAGGCGTTGAACCCCGCAGTCATGGTCGCCGCCGAGATTGCCGGCGTAGACGCCCTATACCAAGTAGGGGGAGTACCAGCGATAGCCGCCATGGCCTACGGGACAAAATCGGTTCCCAAAGTCGATAAGATTTGCGGGCCCGGAAACGTATTCGTCTCTTACGCAAAGAGATTAGTGCAAGGCGTAGTGGACATAGACGGTGTCTTTGGACCAACTGAGACCATTGTCCTTGCCGATAAAACGGCTAATGCTACCTTCTGTGCGGCAGATCTCATCGCCCAAGCGGAGCACGACCCGCTAGCCACAGCCATCCTAATCACCGACAGTCCTGAATTGATCAACCAAGTTGAATCCGAAGTAGCGCGAATGGTGGCGGAGCAGCCTCGTGGAGATGTCGCGCAAGCAGCTCTAGATCGACAAGGCCGGGTCGTACTCACCGATTCTCTGAATGACGCAATTGACTTGGTCAACAATATCGCACCTGAACACCTTTGCCTGCTCTTGGACGACCCTTGGTCATGGGTAGATAAGATCAAACATGCTGGCGGCCTATTCTTGGGCGAATACTCACCTGAGGTCATGGGGGACTACATCGCCGGACCAAGCCATGTCATGCCTACTGGAGGCACTGCTAAGTTCGGGTCCGCTTTAAGTGTCCACCATTTCCTACGGACAATGCCCGTGGTCGGACTGAGTCCCAAAGAGTTCCAAAAATTGGGCCAAGCCGCCGTGCACATCGCCGATGCTGAAGGACTCTCCGGGCATGCCAGTGCTGTGCAGGTTAGGCTGGACACCATCGCGGAGAACGCTTGATATGGCAAAGAATAAGAACCTGCCTCCCATGCTGCCCCATATCGAAGCCTTGGAAACCTATGAAGGCGTCGACCCCATGGAAGTCATGGCCGAACGGGCTGGTATACCACCAGAAAAAATCATCCGCCTAAACGGCAACGAAAACCCATACGGACCGTCGCCTAAAGTGTCATCAGCTTTAGGCGAATACCGGAACTTCAATTACTATCCAGACCCCGGACAGCGTAACCTTCGCCGTGTGCTATCTGGCTATATGAACGTCGAGCCCGAAAAAATCGTAGCTGGGAACGGTAGCGACGAATTAATTGACTTACTCCTTCGTATGTACGTAGGCATTGGTGACAACGTTATAATCCCGTCACCAACATTCGGTATGTATTCATTTTCCGCAGGCATATGCGGCGGCGAGTGTATCTCTGTGGAACGCGACGAAAGATTTGAGATAGACCTAGAAGCCATGAAGGAAGCCATAACACCCAAGAGTAAGATCATCTTCTTGACCTCACCGAACAACCCTACTGGAAACATCGTCCCAGAGTCCCAGACCCGGGCGTTACTGGACACTGGACTGATTGTTGTGATGGATGAAGCCTATTTCGAGTTCTGCGGCGATACAGCCATCCCTTTGTTGTCCGAATACCCAAACCTGGTAGTACTCCGCACCTTCAGCAAATGGGCCGGGTTAGCAGGCCTACGAATCGGAGTAGGCGCAATGGACCCCGAACTCGCCGCCACCATGATGGCAATGAAGCCCCCATACAACGTCAATCTCGCCGCAGAGGTAGCGTTGACAACGTCACTTGAAGACACACCTGGTCTGCTGGAAAGAGTAAATCAGATAGTGAAAGAACGAGATCGGATGATTGAGAAATTAGAACAAGTTCCCAATCTGACGCCTTGGCCTTCGCGGGCCAATTTTATTCTCTGCCAGGTACCCGACGGAAAAGGAAAAGATATATTCGAAGGACTCTGTAGCCGAGGGATTTTCCTCCGGTATTGGAGCAGCGGGCGACTACGAAATTTCATCCGGACCAGCATAGGCCTCCCGCACGAAACCGAAGCGGTCGTCGAGGCATTTAGAGAGCTGTGCGCCTAATAGAGGGGAGGAAGTGATGGCGTCAAACAGACGAACTGCAAAGATTGAACGTAAAACCGGGGAAACCGAGATAGACCTGACCCTCAATCTGGACGGCTCTGGTGTATACGACGTAGACACTGGCAATGGATTCTTAGATCACATGGTGAGCCAAATATCTCGCCACGGTCTTATTGACATCAGTCTAAAGGCTAAAGGTGATATCCACGTAGGCTGGCACCACCTTGTAGAAGACGTTGCTATAACGCTTGGAAGGGCATTCAACGAGGCGTTAGGGGAAGCACGGGGAATCAGGCGTATGGGCCATGCACTAGTTCCGCTGGACGAGACCCTTGCTATGGTGGCGCTGGATTGCAGCGGCCGTGGTTATGCCGTTATTGAGACCACCCTAGACGACACGATGGTTGAAACACTTCCGGGCGCCTTGGTAAAACACTTCTTCGAGTCGTTCGCCTTGGAAGGGAAGATCAATCTTCACGCGAAGATCATGACTGGAGTTAGCCCTCACCACAAAGCCGAAGCCTTGTGTAAGGCCCTTGCCCGCTCGCTCCGAGATGCTCTTGAACCTGACCCACGCGCACCTTCCTCTATCCCAAGCACGAAAGGTACGCTCAATGGGTAAACGCTTCGTTAGCGGACTGTCTCATTCGCGAGATCCAAAACTTTTTCAGCCATAAGACTCAGCATCTGCCAAGAATGTTCATTGTTGCCTACTGCATCTATGTCGTCAGCGTAGGTGTCTAGGACGACGTACGCACAGCCAAGCCTTTGTAGCTCTGCTAAATCACGATGCACTTGGTCCAGGCTACCTTCCCCGACAACTCGTTTATCATCCACCATATGTGAGTCCGTGATGTGAAGTCTGATCCTAGGGCACAACGCCGGCATATCCTTACCTTCCTCATCAGCGATCTGTTTCAGCTGAGGGATTCCGGTATATTTGAACCAGTCCATATGTATCCGGATTGGATGCCAGGCATCACCATAGCGAACGGTCCGTCGCATGGCCGCTTCACTAGGTCCACCTACCCAGATAGGGGGATGAGGAGTTTGGATAGGTCTAGGCGCAGTGTAGACGTCCTTAAAGGACGTAAACTTTCCTTCAAATGAGGCGACATCTTGCGTCCACAGTAATTTTATGGCTTCCAAATATTCGTTGGTTATTGCACCTCTTGAGCGAAATGGAACCCTCAATCCTCGGAATTCGTCTTCGGCCCACCCGATACCTACCCCAAATATCAAACGCCCGGCACTTAGCTGGTCGACGTTTGCGAAGGCCTTAGCTATTTCCAAAGGGCTCCGATAAGGGATAATCAAGACGGTCGTACCAATTTCTATGGTCTCCGTAGCGCTAGCTAGCCATCCCAGCAGCGAAATCGGTTCGAAGAATGGAGCAGGATAGCGAGATTGGACATCTGGGGTAATAGCTATATGGTCAGACGTCATTATCAGGTGATACCCCAGAGACTCCGATAATTGCGCCCACCGTTTTAATGATGAAGGGGTAACTCCTGGTCCAAAATTGATAAGATTAACCCCGATTTTCATTCCGGACTCCTATCCCGTCAAAACAGATTTTCGAAATCATCTCATGAAAGCGCGACCCCGACTAGAATAGGCTACCGAACAAGATCTTACACAACTGAGGGGATTATCCATGGCATTAAGCAATAGTGACAACGCCGCCCGTCCAAATATTGTGGCCAGATCAAACGGAAAAGAATCCGTAATAGCTACTGTCGCTGCCGGACCAGCTCCAACAGGGCCGTTTTCGTACGTAACCGGTATACCCAATACAAACTCAGACCTGGTTGGGCCACCTCCCCAATACCTATCTGTAGCCGCTTGGGCAGCTTGAACGGTCGTAACATTGGTTGGCGTAGCCGACCGAGGGAAAATCGCATTGGAAAATATCTCGGTAGATTTTCTAATAGAGCCGTCAATATCAACAGATGGTCCCGGCTTTGGCGTTAAAGAGATTGTCACTCTTCATGGGAAAATATCGGAACAAGAACGATTACGTATTGAGCGGGCTTCTAATTTCTGCCCTGTAGGACAAGCCCTCAACAGAGGTTCAATGCAGATAGAAGACGAAATTCAGTGGAGTTCTGGAGAAATAGTACAGGCACCTGCCAACAACTTGCTTCAACCGTTAGCAGGCTCACTCCTTCCGATCCCTTCTGGCACAGCACATGCGCAATACCTCCTCGATACCAAAGAACTTGATGAGACAGGATTCATGGCTCACGAAGGAGAAGCTAAAGTGACTGTGCGGTTTGCAAATCTGACCCGCTCCAGCGGTTCGATATTGCTGGCAGGTCACAGTTCAAACGGTTGGGTGCCAGGTCCGTTCCCCATGGCCCACAGCGGTTGGGCGGCTTCAACCACTGCCACCCTAAGCCAGCTAATACCTCAGGCTTCTGGCGAAATCGGCGTCGATCTTTTTTTGGCTCCCATACTCGGCGGCAGAGACGAAGCTCAAACGCACGCTGCCGATGGGATTGTTGGTCGCAGGCCAGTAGTACGACGGATTACTCTTCCAGGAGATCCTCAAGACATTCCGATGGAAATGGTCCAGTCCGCATTGCTCCGTGACCCTATATCAATAGCCTACAAACAAGGGGGCATCCTTCTGGAACACAACGTTGTTGTTGGATAACGGCACCACTTGACTGGTCAACGAACCGCTCCTACGCTTACGTGGGTAAGATATTTTGGTTAGGAGCAAACATGGCGAAGAGTTGGACGGACATGGTAAACGAAGCCAAGGCTGCCGTGCACGGCGTGTCCCCTCATGAAGCGCAACAGAGGCTACAAAACGATCCCGAAGCGCTTCTAATAGAAGTCCGTGACGCTGAATCTGTACCCATAGAAGATCGTGCACCTGATGTGGTGATGATCTCGCTTGGATCTCTCCCGATGCGGGCAGATTTGGAAATAGCTGAACGGCTACGGGATAGGCGCCTAGAAGACCGGTCACGACAGGTGATAACGACTTGAGGCGGAGGCCAAATGGCAGCACTTGGGGCCCAAGTGCTTCACGATATGGGATTCACCAATGTGGCCTACATGGACGGAGGCATGCGAGGCTGGAAATCCGCTGGCCTGCCGACTTCCGAATAGCTTCCACAAGATGGAACATACAAGATGTCTCATTTTCGATTAACATGCCCAAAGTGCGGAATGGAACGTCCTGCAGACATGTCGCCAGAAGCCTGCACGGGCTGCGGGTCTCCCCTTGACGTTAAATATTCGGCAAATGTTAGAAAGCACTCAGAGATGCCTACCCCTCTGCACGACTTTAAGTCCCGATTAACTCTCGGCGAAGGCAATACTCCGCTTACAGAACTGGCGACCATTGGCGGCAAGCTACCGCTTCGGAAACTATACGCTAAGCTAGAATTCTTGAACCCTACCGGGTCATTCAAGGACCGTGGGACCGCAACGATGCTTTCAGTTGCCCTGGAACATGGAGTCTCAGAGTTAGTAGAAGACTCGTCAGGAAATGCCGGTGCATCTGTGTCTGCGTACGCCGCCCGTGCCGGAATCAAATCACACATCTTCGTACCAGCTGACGCCCCTGAAGCCAAACTACGGCAGATCATCGCCTACGGACCTAATGTCCATCCCATAAAAGGATCGAGAGATACCGTTACGACAGCCGCAGTCAACTACTGTAAAAAGCATGGGATAGTGTATACGTCACATATGCTCAGCCCCTACTTTGCTGAAGGAACTAAGGCTTTCGCATACGAAGTCGCAGAACAGTTTGGCCAAGAGCTACCCGATCACATAGCGTTCCCGGTTGGAAATGGCTCACTATTAATCGGCGCCTACAATGGGTTTAGAGAGCTCAAGGAATCCGGACGAATCGACAACATACCCAAGCTGCACTGCGTCCAGTCCCGGAATGTAATGCCGCTGGTGTCCGCCTTTAATGGCGTAAACTGGTCTTCTGACCAGGCGGTAAAGACGATTGCTGGAGGCATATCCATCGCAGCGCCGTCCCGACAATGGCAGATATTGAATATACTAAGATTGACCGGAGGTTCCGCGGTCGCAGCTGAAGAGGCCAACATTTTAAAGATGCAGCAAGCTTTAGCAGAACTCGAAGGTATCTTCGCTGAACCAACCTCTGCGGCAGCCTTTGCCGGACTTGAGATATTGGCAAAAACTAACGCCATACATCAATCCGATAGCGTTCTTGTTCCCGTCACCGGGTTCGGCCTCAAAGATGAACCTCCACCTTCGACCTAGAGGAGTAGATATGAAGTTGCAGATAATGTCCCCCGCCGCTGACAGGGTTGATCACAAGGTCCCACCAGCTCCGCGATTGTCCGGTCTAGAAGGTAGGACCATCGGTCTCTACAACAACATGACGGGAGGTGCTGACATAGCCGTGGACCGAGTGGCCGAGCACATAGTCAAGCGGTTCCCCGGAGTGAAAATAGAGCGCTACGGCGGCGATCTCAGGCCTGGTAGACCAGCCTTAAGCCGCGGCACCCACATCGATGACACAGAAGCTGAAATCATTGCGTCAGAAGTAGACGCGATGGTCGGGGCAACAGCCCATTGAGGCGGCTGTACATCATGGCTTGCCCATGACATGGTAGCTGTCGAGAAAGCAGGCGTCCCGGCCGTGGCTATCGCGGCTAGAAGCTTTGCCAGAGCGTGGCAGTCCTGCGTGGATGGATGGGGTCAGCCCAGCGCTTCATTCGTCACTATACCTCACGCAACGACTGGGCAGCAGTCCGACTTCATCCACAAGATGGTCGATGATCAAATAGACAACATCATCAAGTGCCTCACGGAGATTCCAGCGACCGTAAAGGATATCCGAGGTTCAAGAAAAGAAGCCCATACAACTGACATATTCGACATCGATATCGATGCTAGTCCTGAAGGTCTCGACGCGGTTAATCGATTTTTAGCCGAACGAGACTGGTCTGATGGCATCCCGGTCATACCACCTACCCCGGCAGCTGTCGAGAGAATGTTAGGGGGAACGAAACGAGCTCCTCAAGAAGTCCTAATGGTTATGGAGCCAGGTTTTGGCCTAGCCACGATAGAGAAGATAGCCATTAATGCGGTCATGGCTGGCTGTCGACCGGAGCAGTTCCCCGTATTATTGGCGGCAATCGACTGTCTAGGCAAACCCGAGATGAACCACCGCGACATGCAGGTCTCAGGCCATACTGAAGCGCCGATAATACTGGTCAATGGCCCAATCGCCGAGAAAGCCGGCATCAACTTCGGCACAACCGCTATGGGCCCTGGCGTCATCAACAGCGCCAACACGGCGATTGGCCGAGCCCTTCGACTGTGTCTCATCAACATCGGCTACTGTAATGCCGGAGCAGGTGACCCAAATTTTGTAGGATTACCAACCAAATTCGGTATGTGCATAGCAGAGAATGAAGCGGCAAGCCCGTGGCAACCTTATCATATGGACCAGGGATACAAGAAAGACGAAAGCACCGTAACTGTGGTGACAGTGACTGGTCCAACTACTATCATAGACCCTAGGTCCAAAAACCACGAAGACACTCTCAACAACATCAGTTCAATGATGTTCTACCCTAACGCAGGAAGTGGTAATTGGCTTAAGGGTTGGGAGTCCGCTCAAATCGGTCACACCAACCGGCGGATTCAATATCAAGGCCCATATCACCCCATAATATTAAGTCCATCTAGGGCGGTTATCATGGCCGAGGCTGGCATGAGCAAACGCGACGCCCAAGAATGGCTGCACGAGAATTGCCGGGCGTCTTTGAAATCCATTCTGAGCAAAGGAGATATCCCCACTGATGCCGATGGGAATTGGGTCCACCATCCGGAATTACAGCATCTAGCAGACAATCCCGAAGCGACTATCCCCGCGTTAGAGAGTCCTGAACAATACCTACTCTTCGTAACCGGCGGATCTACCCATTATGCCAACTTCTTCTATGGGACGTACGGTATTGCAACCTCGCCTGTTGAAAATGTCTAAGCACGGGTTGCAACCCACAGGAAATAGTGACCGCCGCCTTTCTTGCCGCTTCGAGCCCGAGTTTTGACCTCGTCCACTTTGAAACCAGTCCTCAACAATCTCCTGGTGAACGCTGGATCAGGGTCGGTCGACCAGATGGACAACACTCCCTTCGGTCTTAGAGCATCAAACGAGGATTTCAGACCTTCTAAGCCATAAATCCACTCATTGCCCTCTTGGGTCATGGCCTGCGGGCCGTTGTCTACGTCCAGAATGATAGCGTTGTATGAGCCTTTGCCGGACTTGATTACAGATGCGACATCGGTTACTTGAACTTGGACACGAGAGTCTTCAAGCGGACTGTCGGCAAGATGACCAAGGAATTTTTTGTTCCACTCGACAACCTCGGAAACGACCTCAGCGACGACCACCTCAGCATCATGGTTCAATTCGTCCAACGCTGCTCTCAACGTATAACCGAGGCCCAGACCCCCTATAAGAACCCGAACGCCAGGGTTATAAGCAAAACGCTCACATCCAAGCTTTGCTAGAACTTCTTCGGAGCCATGGAACTGGCTATTCATAAGTTCTTGGCTATCAGCTTTGATCGAAAATTCGGTGTCTCGCTGATAAAGACGGAGTTCCGCCCCGTTTTTTGTTGTTTTGGCTATGCCCAGCAGTTTCGAAGGGATCAAAAGACCTCGGTTTGTTTCCCAGAATATTTTAGAATTAGTCCTGAGTTAG
>Ga0209034_10000501_pt1 | contig 19714 bp, 13 predicted proteins | sample MarorgKNORR_S2LV_2_FD_188219 | JGI IMG/M metagenome (GOLD analysis project Ga0209034, IMG submission 188219) | Marine microbial communities from the Southern Atlantic Ocean, analyzing organic carbon cycling - 250m_A/KNORR_S2/LV (SPAdes) (version 2) | ecosystem: Environmental > Aquatic > Marine...
CGGGCTCGATGATATTTCTGAAGCAGAACTTACTGATCGTTATCGTACGCATTGCGATCCAAGACTGAATGCTAATCAAGCTATTGAAATGGCTTTTTTGATTGCAGATGAATTGAAAAAGAATGGGCATTAAAGGCCAAATTACATTTCCAGGAGATAAATCAATCTCTCACCGTTCACTCATGTTTTCAGCTTTGACGGATGGAGAATCACGAATATCCAATCTTTCTACCGGTGCCGATGTACAATCCACCAGAAAATGTTTGGAAGCGTGTGGAATAAAAATTCGAGATGATGGTGATGAAGTCGTTGTTACCGGTAGCAAATTCACAAATCCTAATCAACCATTGGACTGCGGAAACTCTGGCACAAGCACAAGATTGCTTTTAGGTCTTTTAGCCGGACAAGGTGTTAATGCAACATTTCATGGTGATCACTCACTTTCTTCCCGTCCCATGGATCGTATCTTGGATCCTCTCTCTCAAATGGGATTAAAATTCGAAAGTAACGAAGGGAAACTCCCCATCACAATTTATGAAAGTGAATTAAATGGAATTCAGTGTGACTCTCCTTTTGCCAGCGCACAAGTGAAATCAGCTTTACTCTTGGCGGGACTCGGGGCAAATGGCGAAACATCAATTACTGAACCAATTTTATCTCGTGACCATACAGAAAAAATGCTATTAGGGCTTGGAGCGAATCTTTCGACTAATGGACTCACAATAACTATTTCACAATTGAGTTCTCCTCTATCCAGTTTTGAATTGTCTGTTCCAGGCGATCCATCAACCGCCGCATTTTTTTCTGCGGCTGCTGCCATTATACCTAATTCAAAAATTACTTTAAATCGAATTTTAAGAAATCCAACCCGAATCGGTTTTTATAGTGCTATTAATAAAATGGGTGTCGGCATAAATTATTTGGAACATTGGGAAAAAGCGGGTGAAAGCATTGGAAATCTTAACGTGTTCTATCAAACACTCAATTCAATTACAATTAGAAAAGATAATGTTCCTGGTCTTGTAGATGAATTACCTATTCTTGCTATTTTGGCAACACAAGCAAAAGGAAAAACAGAAGTCCGTGGAGCCAAAGAATTAAGGATAAAAGAATGTGATCGAATCCATGCTGTTTCTAAAAACTTGATAAGAATGGGCGCTAATATTAAAGAACTTGAAGATGGATTTATTATTAATGGTCCAACACAATTAAAAGGTGCATCGATTGAGACATTCCATGACCACCGTATAGCCATGGCATTTACAATCGCTGGGCTTGTTTCAGATGGAGATGTTATTTTGGATCACCCCGAATGTGTTTCCATCTCTTTCCCGGAATTTTATGTTGAACTAGAGCGGTTACTGCAATGAAAAACTTTGCAGTCATAGGTGATCCTATTGCCCACAGTTTGAGTCCAGTTCTTCATCGAGAGATATATCGGCAAATTAATTTAGAAGCCAAATTTGAAAAAATCCATCTGATGCCAAATGCACTCCACTCATTTATGAGTGAAAATGAATTGAATGGATTCAATGTGACCATTCCTCATAAACAATCCGTTATTCCATTTTTAGATGAGTTGGATGAATCGGCAAAATCCATCGGTGCAGTAAATTGTGTCTATCGTGGTAAAGGATATAATACAGATTGGATTGGATTCACTATGGCAATAGAACAAAACGGTGTAGATCTAAAAGAAAAGGATTGTTTGATTTTGGGGGCTGGCGGTGTAGCGCGAGCTGTTGCTTTTGGATTGGTGAAAGTCGGAGTTAAATCCATTTCTATTCAAAATCGCACACAATCTAAAGCGGATCAATTATTAGATTGGGTTAATTCTATCTTTCCAAACAATCAACCCAGTAAAAATTCAGATGTAATTATTAATTGCACACCCTTGGGTATGTGGCCGGATACGGGATCCATGCCGGAATTTACAATCCAAAAAGGACAACTTTTGGCCGACACCATTTATAATCCATTAGAGACCATATGGCTAAAGAACGGCAAAGAAAAAGGTGCAAAAACTATCGGCGGATTGGATATGTTCATTGCGCAGGGATTGATATCAGCGGACATTTGGTTCGACAAAAAAATATCCGAAAAAATTAAATTGGAACCGATTAAAAAGGTATTAAAATCAGAATTATGTTAACAAGACTCAAATTTCTTACAGCGGGTGAATCACATGGTCAGGGCCTTTTAGGTATTTTAGACGGTGTACCAGCGGGACTAGAAATATCAGAAGATTATATCGGGGTTCATCTCGCCAGAAGGCAAATGGGCTATGGTCGTGGTGGACGAATGAAAATTGAAAAAGATCGCGCCGAAATCTGGTGTGGTGTTCGCCATGGCAAATCCCTTGGAGCCCCTGTTGGACTCATTGTCCGCAATAAAGATTGGGAAAACTGGACAAAAAAAATGTCTGTATCACCTGTGGATGATGATATCCGAGAAGTGACACTTCCCCGCCCGGGGCATGCAGATTTAGCTGGTGTTCAAAAATACGGATTTAACGATATTCGCAATGTACTGGAACGGTCTAGCGCCCGTGAAACTACTATGCGTGTCGCACTGGGTTCCGTCTGCCGAAAACTACTGGAAGATGTGGGAATTGAAGTCGGCAGCCGTGTGGTTGAGATCCATGACGTGAAGGATAAAAGCCCAATTCCAGATGGCGTTTCACCAAACCAATTAAGTAAAATTGCAGACTCATCTCCCGTCCGTTGCCTGGACAAAGATGCGGAAGAGACTATGATACAAACTATTGATAACGCCAAAAAAGCTGGTGATTCAGTAGGTGGAATTTTTGAAGTGATTGCCACCGGGTTGCCTTACGGTCTTGGTGCTCACACCCAGTGGGACAGGAAACTCCATACACGGATTTCTGCTATGATGATGAGTGTGAATGCATTCAAAGCAATTGAGATCGGTGGTGGATTTTCCAGTGCGGAAAAATTTGGCAGTGAAGTTCATGATGAAATCGGACATGACGGTGAGAAGTTCACGCGCTATTCTAATAATGCTGGTGGTATTGAAGGAGGTATGAGCAATGCCCAGCCCATCGTATTACACATGGCCATGAAACCCATTCCCACATTGATCAAACCATTAAGATCGGTAGATATTCATACCAAAAAACCAAAGGATGCGCATAAGGAACGAACCGATTCATGTGCTGTTCCAGCTGCATCTATTATTGCGGAAAGTATGTTATGTTTGGTTTTAGCAGATTCACTCCTAGAAAAATTTGGTGGTGACTCTATGGATCAACTCAATGCGCACATGCAAGCTACAGCTAGATATTAATGAACATTTACTTAATTGGTATGATGGGGTCAGGTAAATCAACGGTTGGAAAAATCCTTGCAAAAAAAATGGCTATTCCTTTCATAGATCTTGACCATTACATTGAAGTAAAAAACAACAAATCCATTACAAATATTTTTAAAGAAAATGGTGAGTCCTATTTTAGAAAATTGGAATCGAACGCATTGTCTCAAATAGAGGAGTCAACGGTTTTAGTGGCTTGCGGTGGAGGTATTGTGCAAAACAAAACTAACCGAGAAAAACTTCTTTCGACAGGAAAGGTAGTCCTTCTTAAAGCCTCAATCCCTGAAATAGCGAAAAGATTAAAAGACTCAATTGACCGCCCTCTCTTGAAGGAAAAAGAAAGAATACAAGAATTAACAAAAATTTGGAATGGGCGTAAAGATTACTACCAAGAAACAGCCCATATTTTGATAAACACAGATAGTCAATCTCCGAATGAAATTAGTGAAGACATTTTTAAACAGGTTCAATCGTGAGATCAGTTCAAGTTAACCTGGGAGATCGGTCTTATCCAATCCATGTAAAATCAGGATTAATGAAACAAGCAGCGTCAATTTTATCTGACCAAAATTGTGGACAAAAATGGATAATTGTATCCCAATATAATTTAATGGAATTTTTTGGATTTGATCTAATGGCCCAATTGAAGGATGCTGATTTCGATATTGATTTCGTGACTCTCCCCGTTGGTGAAGTGGCAAAAAGTATGAATGAATTCAGCCGTGTAATTAGCCAAATGATTGAATTGAACTGCGACCGACAAACAACCATCCTAGCCTTAGGTGGTGGTGTCGTTGGTGATGTAGCTGGGTTCGTTGCTTCATCTATTATGCGAGGAATTGAATATTATCAAATACCAACAACACTACTTGCTATGGTGGATTCATCCATTGGTGGAAAAACAGGTATCAATATCGCCGAAGGGAAAAACCTTGTGGGATCCATTTATCAACCTAAAGGTGTATTGATTGACCCTGATATTTTGGTATCTCTTCCAAAAGAAGAGGTCATTGCGGGTTTAGGTGAGGTTATTAAATACGGAGCAATTTGGGATAGGAATTTTTTGAATGAAATTTCTTCATGGATTGAAAATATTGATTCATTTCCTTTTGAAGAAGCCATTGCCAAATCCTGCGAAATTAAGGCGGAAATTGTTTCAAAAGATGAGAGGGAAGGTGGCCTCCGACGCATCCTTAATTTTGGTCATACAATAGGTCATGCTTTAGAATCCCACTTGGGGTATGGTAAAATTCGCCATGGAGAAGCAGTGGCGCTTGGAATGAAATGTGCCGGGTTTATTTCACAGAAACTTGATCTGCTTCCAACTGATGATCTTTTATTCTTAACTGATACCATTGATCATCTACCCATTCCTGAAATACCTCATATCAACGAAAGTCATTTAATGCCATTTATCAAAACCGATAAAAAATCAGAAAAGGGTATTTTAAATTTTGTTGTACTAGAAGAGTTGGGGAAAGCCACAACATCCACCCACGTTAGTGAAAAACTAATTCAAGAATCTTTAAAGGTTTTGATTTGAAAGTTCTTATTATTAATGGTCCAAATCTGAATTTGCTCGGCATCCGTGAACCAGATATTTATGGCAGTGAGACACTTACAGATATTGAGGCTTGGCTGAATAAACAATCAGAAGCAAACGGCCACACCATTAACTGGTTTCAGTCCAACCAAGAAGGTGATATTATTGACTGTATTCATGAGGCCATGGGAAGCACCGAAGGAATCATTATCAATCCAGGAGCTTTAACTCACTATTCCTATACCCTGAGAGATGCCATATCTTCAGTAAACATCCCTACAGTAGAGGTCCATTTAAGTGATATTAATAATCGAGAAAACTTTCGAAAGAACTCCGTTATTAAAGACGTGTGCATAGCTCAAATTACTGGGCTTGGTAAAACTGGTTATTTAGAGGGATTAATAAAACTAATAACCAACACGGTTTGATATACTTAATCCAAATTAAGATTTAATTATGGTATTCTTGGATTGATTTAACTTCAATTTTTCTGCCCCCCAATCGAATGGCTCTCACAGCGGCCTCAGCACCTGAAAGAGTAGTAATCGCCTGGATCCCTTTCTGAATACAAGCGCGTCCAATAGATTCTTCATCATAGCGAGCCATTGCACCCATAGGAGTATTAATTACTAAATTTACATCACCATTTTTTATGCCGTCTACAACATTAGGACGTCCTTCGCCCACTTTAAATATTAAATTAACTTCAAGTCCATTTCGTCTTAATTCCTTTGCTGTTCCGGAAGTAGCAACAAGATTAAATCCAATTTCAACAAGATCTCTAGCAATTGGAATTATATCCATTTTGTCAGCATCATTAACAGAAATAAAAACAGTTCCAGAATCAGGAACAGTGTTCCCAGCACTGATGGATGCCCGTCTAAATGATTCTCCCATTGTCCTTGAAATACCCATTACCTCACCCGTAGATTTCATTTCTGGACTTAAAAAAATCGATTCTTCAGGAAATTTATTAAAGGGTAGAACTGCTTCCTTTACGGCCACGTAATTATTCTCATCCCAAGATTTTAAATCAAAATTTGATAATTTTACACCTGTAGCAATTTGAGATGCAATTCGTGCCAGTGGAGTATTTGTTGCTTTACTGACAAATGGAATAGTTCGGCTTGCCCGTGGATTAACTTCTAAAACGTAGACTTCACCATCTTTATAAGCAAATTGAAGATTGATGAGACCAATAACATTGAGCTCCAGAGCAAGAGCTTTAGTAATACGAATAATTTCATCCATTGCTTCAGTTGTAATTCGGTAAGGCGGCAATACACAGGCAGAATCACCAGAATGAATTCCAGCTTCTTCAATATGCTGCATTACAGCACCAATATGAACATTAACGCCATCACAAAGAGCATCTACATCAAATTCAAATGCATCTTCTAAAAATTCATCAATTAAAATCGGGTGACCTTCTGTTACATCCGCATTACGGGATATATAATCAATGAGTTGCTCTTTGAAATAAACAATTTCCATAGCACGACCACCCAATACATAACTTGGCCTTGCCAACACTGGATACCCAATCTTTTCAGCAACCTCTACTACTTCATCTAGTGTTCTCCCTGTACCATATTTTGGACAAACTACTTGTAGCTTATCTAGAATCTTTCCAAATTTTTCTCTGTCCTCCGCTAAATCAATATTCTTGGGTGAAGTACCAATAATGGGCACTCCGGCATCAGCTAATGCATTCGCAATTTTTAGTGGTGTCTGACCTCCAAATTGAACTAAAACCCCATCTGGTTTTTCAAATTCAACGATGTTAAGCACATCTTCAAAGGTCACAGGTTCAAAGTATAGGCGATCCACCAAGTCAAAATCTGTACTAACCGTTTCAGGGTTACAATTCACCATAATTGTTTTATAACCTTGATCTTTCAAGCCAAATACAGCCTGAACACAGCAATAATCAAACTCAATCCCTTGACCAATGCGATTTGGTCCACCGCCAAGAATAATTATTTTTTTACCTTTTAATGGAGTAATCTCATTTTCTTCATCATAGGTTGAATAACAATAAGGCGTCAATGCTTCGAATTCAGCAGCGCATGTATCCACTACTTTGAATGAAGGATGAATTGATTCTTTTTTCCTTTGTTCTCGGACATCTAATTCACTCTTCCCTATCATTCGTCCAATTTGTTTATCTGAAAAACCATCATGTTTTAATTGTCGTAGGGGATCTTTTCCATTTGCTTCCACCAACATTTTAATCTGGTTTAAAAACCATGGATCAATTTTGGTAACTTTAAAGACATCTTTTATGGATTGTCCTTCTATAAATGCTTGTCTGACTTTTAATAGTCTAAATGCTGTACCATATCGTAATGTGGACATATCTAAGGATCGGGCACGATTTACATCTGGATCTCCTTCTGCTACCGGTTTTGGCTCCAATCCATCTAAACCTACTTCTAATGATCTGTAGGCTTTTTGTACTGATTCACGGAACGTTCTACCAATAGACATAACTTCACCTACACTTTGCATTTGCACACCCAAATGACCAGAAGCAGAAGGAAATTTTTCAAAATCAAAACGAGGAACTTTGGTAACGATATAATCGATAGTTGGTTCGAAGGCTGCCAGTGTTTTTCCTGTAATATCATTGGGGAGTTCATCTAAAGTAAATCCGACTGCCAATTTTGCTGCCACTTTTGCAATGGGAAATCCTGTGGCCTTTGATGCCAGCGCTGATGAGCGACTTACACGTGGATTCATTTCAATAATAATCATCCTTCCATTCTCTGGATTGACTGCAAACTGCACATTGGATCCTCCTGTTTCAACACCGATGGTTCGGAGGCATAGAATAGCCCAGTTTCGCATTTGTTGGAATTCTTTATCAGTGAGTGTCATCGAGGGAGCCACAGTAACAGAATCTCCTGTATGAACCCCCATAGGATCAATATTTTCAATAGAACAAATGATAATAGCATTGTCTGAATTATCTCGAATAACTTCTAACTCGAATTCTTTCCAACCAAGTAAAGATTCTTCAACCAGCACTTCTGTTATGGGGCTAGCGCTTAATCCATTAGCAATTAAATCTTTAAATTCATCATAATTATAAGCAACCGATCCGCCTGTTCCTCCCATAGTAAATGATGGTCGAATGATAATTGGGAATTCCATATGACCAAGTAAAGCCTCTGCTTCTTGCCACGTTTTTACAAATCCACCTTGGGCCGTATCAATATCAACTGCATCCATTGCTTTTTTAAACCGTTCTCGATCTTCAGCTTTATCAATGGCGTCAACCTGGGCACCAATTAATTTTACATTATATTTATCCAGAATGCCTTCTTTATGAAGTTCCATAGCAATATTCAAGGCTGTTTGTCCTCCCACTGTTGGAAGTATTGCATCAGGCTTTTCTTTTTTGATAATGGCTTCTACATAGGCCGATGTTATGGGTTCAATGTAAGTTGCATCTGCTAAGTTTGGATCTGTCATAATCGTAGCCGGATTGGAGTTCACTAGGATTACGCGGTATCCTTCTTCTTTCAAAGCCCTTGTAGCCTGCGTACCAGAGTAGTCAAATTCACATGCCTGACCGATAATAATTGGGCCGGCTCCAATAATTAAAATGGAGTTTATATCAGTTCTTTTTGGCATTTATTTTTTCTCGATAAATAGTTAATTATCAATTCCCTTTTTTCATCATATCAATAAATTGCTGAAATAAATAACGACTGTCATGTGGCCCCGGGCTAGATTCAGGATGATATTGCACAGAAAAGGCAGGAATGTCTTTACAGCGAATTCCTTCAGAAGTATTATCATTTAGATTAATGTGAGTTGACACTATATTTTTTGGTAATGAATTCAAATCAACAGCAAAGCCGTGATTCTGACTGGTTATTTCTACTACCCCTGTTTCATTGTTTTTAACAGGATGATTGATACCTCTATGACCAAATTTTAATTTAAATGTCTTGGCACCTAACGCTAGGGATAAAATCTGATGCCCAAGACAGATACCAAAGATAGGTTTTATCCCCAATAAACTTTTCACTGTATCAATCCCGTAGGTGACTGCGGCTGGATCTCCGGGGCCATTACTTAGGAAAATTCCATCCGGACTAAATTCTATAATCTCATTAGCAGATGTATTAGCTGGAAATACAGTAACTTTACATCCATAACTTTCTAAAAGCCGTAAAATATTATGTTTAATCCCATAATCAATAGCTGCAACTTTATATTTTTTTGCACTTTTGTTTTTAGACCAAGTATATGATTTTTTTGTTGTAACTAATTTTGCCAGATCTAATCCTGACATTGATGGTACTTGTAATAGTTTTTGTTTTAAACTGTCTATATTTGAATCAATAGCAGAAATAATACCATTCATGGCACCTTTATCACGGATATGCCGAGTGATAGATCGCGTATCTACATTTTTGATTCCAACGATTTTTTGTTCATTTAAATAATTACCAATAGATTGTGTTGATCTCCAATTTGATGGAATATCTGTTGCTTCTTTAATAATAAAACCTGCAACCTGAACCCTATCTGATTCAATATCTTCTGTGTTCACACCATAATTACCAATGTGCGGTGAAGTCATTGTAACAATCTGTTTACAGTATGATGGATCTGTTAATATTTCTTGGTAACCTGACATGCCTGTATTGAAGCATATTTCCCCTGTTGTTTCACCTATATATCCCAATGAGTTCCCATGAAATTCACGGCCATCTTCAAATAATAGTATTGCAGAAGTATTGGTCTTCATTTTATATACATTCTTACATCAACAATTAATAATTTGTTCAGCATGCAATTAATAAGTGAATAAATCAGGAATGGGGTCAAATCGAGTTTCATTTGACCCTTAAAATTATTTGGTTACCCAAATAGGGGTGAAACAAAAACGGCCACCCTTTAACAAAAGGGTGGCCGTTTTAAAAATATCCATAGTGGAAATTGTTAATTTTTTAGGAAACTTAAAACAGGATTAATTATCAAGTTTGATTTTTTTCAAATACCATTGAGGCAATAACCAAATCTTGTACTGCATTACCTATAGAATTAAAAATGGTGATCTCGTCTTCTGAAGTTCTACCTGCAATTTTCTCATCAATTAATTCACCTAATTCGCCTTCAATGTTATTCCAATTATATTTACCTTCATTAATCGGGATAATCAAATCTCCTGCCTCAATCTGGCTCGATGATAATTGATCAATATAAACTTTTGATTTCTGAATAAGCGATGTATCCAATTCCCTTGTATCGGCTTGATGTGCACCAATAGCATTGATATGTACACCTGCCTTAATATCTTCAAAATTAAAAAGCGGTGTTTTACTCGTTGTGGCTGTACAAATAATATCGGCATTCTTTAAATCAGACACTTCTCCTGGTTGAATGATACTATCGAATGAGTTACAAAATTTTATAGTTTTTTCTTCTGATTTACCTATCACTATAATAGAAGTTAAATTTCGAACACAACGTATTGCATCAATCTGTGTCTTTGCTTGTGCTCCAGTCCCAAATATAATTGCACGCTTTGAATTTTTTCTTGCAAGGAGATCAGTTGCTAGTCCTGTGCCTGCTCCCGTTCGTAGTGCTGTTACAGATTTACCTTCAATTAAAGCCAATGGATTACCTTTTTTCGCATTCATAACCAAAATTACACCATTGATCAGTGGCAATCCTTTTTGAGGGTTATCAAAATGGACATTAACCAATTTTATCGTATTGTATGCACCACCTTCAATATAGGCAGGCATGGACAAATGTAGAGCATTCTGATCTTCCATAGGAAGATTGATTCTGTTGGGAACGATAGCTGACCCATTGCTTAGAGCTATAAAAGCATTCCGCATTGCATGGATAGCATCAGGCATAAGTATAGAAGATTTTACATCCGCTTCATCATAAAAAGGCAGATTCATAGTAACATAAATTACTTCTTAGTGAGAGCCCAAGAGCCATCCCAGTTATCACCGGGTGGGTTATCGCGGTAATGTTCGCATCGAGGTATATAAATACGGCTAGGATTAGTTTTTCTACCGGGAAACATATCTTCCAGACCATCAGAAGATTTGAAGGCCTCAATTGCTTTTTCCCATTCTTGATTTCGATAAAGTTTTATGGCCTCATCGTAGGCTGGTAATAGTTTATCATAACCATTTGGCATATTCCCTATCTCAGAAATGAGTTCAAACACTTGTGCCGGTTCAGTCTTACCCATAACGATCACATAGTCTAAGTCACGCCAAATAAATTTATCCTTACACGCTTTATAAGTTTCCTCAGCTACTTGGATATAAACACCATACTGTTTTGCAGATGCTTCCAAACGAGCAGCAAGATTAACAGTATCCCCCATCATTGTATAATTCATTCTCATAGCAGAACCCATATTTCCTGTCACCATTTTACCTGTATTAATTCCAATACGATTTTGCATATGATGAACAATTTCAGGCCAGCGGTCACCTTCTGCCTGCCATTTTTCTCTTAATTCAGCCAACCTTTCCTGCATTTTCACGGCAGTGAGACACGCCCAGTATTCATGGTTATTAACTGGTGCAGGTGCGCCATAGAATGCCACAATAGCATCACCAATATATTTATCAAGTGTTCCTTTATTATCTAAAAGTATATCGGTCATTTCAGTAAGATAATCATTTAATAATTCTACCAAATCACCTGCAGTTAATTTTTCAGAAAATCCTGAGAAACTCTGAATGTCCGTAAAAAATGCTGTATGCAAACCTTCTTCACCACCCAATGATGGCTCTTCTTTTGCATCAAACATTTGATCAATCAGCTCCGGTGATATATAAGTCCCAAATGTATCCTTTAAAAATCTTTTATCTTTTTCTACAATGAGAAAATTGTAAAGAAAAATTCCTCCATAAGTGCTGATCATTGCTAAGGCAGGCCGGACCACCTCCCACATGATCAGGGATGAAAAAAATTGACTATAAGTAAACAAGACCCATCCCACAATACCAACTAATGGAATCGGTAAAGTATATAATGGTTTTTCAGGAAAACTCACTAATACTCCTAGTAAAACAGAAATGGCAACAATAAGTATAAAAGTTTCTGATCGTTGTTTTGGTTGGACAAATTCACCTTTTAACAAACTGTTCATAACATTCGCATGAATTTCTACTCCGGCAAATGTTTCTTGAACTGGTGTATTTCGAAGGTCCATAAGTCCCGGTAGTGATGCGCCAACTAATGCGACTTTTCCTTCCCAGTATTCAGGCGGTAGCATTTCAGGATCAAAACAATACATATAAGGTAAATAGTAAAATGTTTGGAAAGGACCATAGTAATTCACATACATCCTACCTTTATCATCAATAGGAATTTCTCGAACCACAGTATCTGTAGTATCAATTAATCTTAAAAGATTGTTATCAAAATCGTAATCGAATCCACCATCTTTTTTTATACCTAATATATCAATAGCTGCAGACATGACTAAACTGGGGAAAACATGGTCAGGTCCTTCAAAATAAATGGCTGTTGGTGCACGGCGAATTATACCATCCTCATCTTGGGGAAAATTTGCCGAACCGGCTCCCACTGATGCAGATAATAAATCAACATAAGTGTTACCAATTCGATCGGCCTTAGGTAACCGTTCTTTTGCTAGCTCAGAGACTCCAGCAATAATATGGTTATCGTAAAAATATCCTTCTGGTTCCGCTTCCATTTTGTACAAAAAGTTAAGAGTATCTTCTTGTTCGAAAACTAGAGCATGATAGGCTTTTTGAGAACTATAAGTTGCATCAAGGAATAGGCTCGGGTCATTACTGATCAAATATTGCCCTGTAACATCAACCAACGCTTCACTCTTAGGTGCATTTTCATTGGTAAGTGCATTGACCAAATCATAGTTAAATGAATTTTCTTTATCAAAAATAATATCAAAAAGAAGTGCGTCTGGATTTCCAGATGATACGGTATTAATAAGACGACCATGGTATGCTTGAGGCCAATCAAAATAGTGACCAAGACCACCTTCTTCTATCGGTGCTACGGATGAATTATCAATATCAATAATGACAACATCTTCAATTGACATTTGCTCAACACCCGTTGTCCTTGCACGCATTCGCCCATCATAGGATAAAAATTCATACCCATCAAGAAGGTTTTTAATGAAAGGGATTTGATAGGATGCCAAGCCAATTAAAAGTGAAATTGCCAAACCAATAGCACCACCAATTAGAAGTCGTTTTAGGAGATCAGACATTATTCGCGATTATAAAATATACAGTGAAATATTAATTTCCGTCTTTGGCATCCTGCTCTTTATTCCATTTAACAAAATCAAGTCCACCATCTGCATCTTGATCAAATTTGAACATAGAATATTTTCCATCTTTACGAATATTTATCTGCATTCCTTCTACCAAGCTGACCCAATCTTCTAGAGAGACTTCGTAAGGGCCCGATACTTGGTCTGGCGCCTTTACTTCAGTAACGGGTCCCAATTTGAATTTGGGAGCTCCTCCTTGAGGCTGAAATCCTTGTTTCATTTGTTGTTTACGGGCATCTGTCACATTTTTAGCAGCATTCACGTCAACTTTACCATCATAGACCAACACAGAACTTTCATCATCTCCTGCTTTGGCACGGTACTTTGTCCCTCGAATCGCCGCCACAGCTGTTGGCGTCCGAACGGCAACATTTTTCTTTTCACCAAAGGCTGCTTTTGCTGCTACCCAGACATTGCCTTTTTTTAAGGTTGCACCAAAGTTTTTTTCCATTGGTTTAACATTAGCTTCTGTGATTTCTAATTCAGAATTTTCACCAATACGAAGCTTGCCACCTCCTACTAATGTAATCTCACAACGGGACTTAGCCAAAGTTTTAACTATATCCTTTTCATGAATAGGCATTCGCGGCATGGCTTTTTTAAAATCACCTGATCCACCTTTTTGTACCTGAACACGCCCAAGAGGTAATGTAACCTTTCCAAATTCTTTTTGCCCAAAAGCAATTGTACTTACCAAAAGAATAATCTGTAATAGTCGTTTTATCATTTCATTAAAACCATCTTTTTTGTGTCTTGAAATAGCGGAACGCCATTTTGAGAAATTACTTCAAGCCTATATAAGTATACGCCAGAAGGTAATTGATGTCCATTATCACCTTTACCTGCCCAGATAAAACGATGATTCCCTTTGCTCATTGCGCGATTTATAACCATTGCATTCATCTCTTCACCTAATAGGTTATATACTTTCAATGTTATCGTCGCATCTTCAGTCAGTGATACAAGGATATTGGTCACCGGATTGAATGGGTTTGGTATATTTTGTGCCAATTCAAATGAACTGGGGATGATACCCATCTCATCTAATTGATCTTGAATATCATGGGCTGAACCCACTAGCAGGTCAAAATAATGAGGATTTTCCGTACCTTGTGAAGTGAAAAATATTGAGGGTTCGTCTCGCATATCATAAATAATTCGAGAAATGGGATCATACAGTTTCACTTCAAGATAAATTGGAATTTCATAAATATCTGGAATCGATATTTCCGCAATACCGCGTTGATTGGTACGTATTGATAAGGGCCATTTATATAGATCTTGATTCTCAGCCCGAATATCTTGGCTCAAATCTCCCACGTCAGGATGGTTGAAATAGGCTGTTATATATTCACCAATAACAGGTGGCTCATGAAAATCCTGTTGGTCATAATCATTGGAAGCTTCCGGATGAAGCCCAAAGGTTGTAACACCATCTTTCTGTGATCCAACAACAACTTCTATAGTGGCTTTCCATCCGCGTATTGCTTCGGCCACAGTTTTGGTATTTTGTTTACCACTCGAAGCCAATCCTAATACAGGATTAATTTTTATAGTACCGCTACTTGATGAATAAATCCAGTATCCACTCCCGGGCTGCATACTAGTAGACTCCGTATAGTTTTCTCCACCTGAATATTGGTAGAGTTTTGGTTCTACTGTGGATGAGAGTTGCACTTGGTCTGTATTATTCACGTTGACGGAAAGATTATAAGGATTTCCCACCTGGTTCCATCCTGTTGCTAAATTAATGGTTTTACCTAAAAGTGAGCTGGAATAACCATTATCAGCATTAATAGTGCTTCCATCCTTACTAATTAGCCACACGGCCGAGCCTGCTGCAAGATTACCTGAATTTTCTTGGTATGCACCATTAATCCATTTAAAACTGCGCCACACTTTAGGATCTGCTTCACCTAATTCGTCCCCAACCACAGCATTTATAGAAGCATTGGATAGATTAGCGGGGACAGATATCATGATATATCGTTCTGCTGGTACAGCTGCTAAGCTAATTGATGTAAACTGAACAGCTACATCATATGGACCAACTGAAGATTCAGCGCCGTATTGATCAAAGGCATCAATTCCTACAACTAAACCAGATTTATTGATATCATTCCCAGGTATTGTGCAATCATAAGTTCCTGAAGTTGAACTATTACATAAGTGATCACCATTAATACCAGAACCTGTATAATATATTATACTAACGCTTCCCACTGCCCCAGCCAATGGACTGGAATGGGCAGTAACATCAACTGAAATTGTAAGATCTTCACCTTCATTTGGTGTAAGTCCCATCAGATTACTAGCATTAATACTTGGTCCAGGCAATATATTCAAAACGGGATTGATTTCTGCAGGCTGCCCACGGCTCAAAACAAGGGGACCAGCAGAAAAAGGATCAACAGCAGGATCAAACCCTTCATCCAGGTCTACATCGTACCAAACAACATACTCATACGTATCAAAAGCAAACCCGTTTAAGAAGTCATTGATCTCAATTTTTTCATTGCTTGGAGGCGAAGAATAAACCACAGTTTCATCATGTCCATATACAGCATTAATTAAATCTGGAAGTTCATCAGTAATTACTGTTCCCGGTGAAAAAATTCTAAAAGAAAGACTCCCGCTGTCATTAGTGCCATTTACCGTAACTGTTGCTTTTAATGGCCCAGAATAAGTTCCTTTTTCAAGAACAAGATCTATGTCTCCTGAGGGGGGCCAGTCGAATGTATTTGATTGACCTTCAGCAAGCAATACTGAGTTATTACCATTATACCACCCATGTAGGTAGACTGTTTCACCATTAGATACACCTTGAACATTGAATTCCTTATGCATATCTGTTATAGGTGTGGTTTCACCAAATTGAAATCCTTGGATAAGTGTTTCGTCACTTTTACGAACTAGATCAATAATCGCCTGCCCATTGATACCATCAGGAACACCTTCAACTGTAAGCGATACTGTAAGATTTGGACCAATCCCACCGCCGCCGCCTGATAAGTCAATGCTGATATATGCGAATCCTTGGTCATCTGTATATAAATCTTTTAGTTCAACTACAAGCTCAGTACCGTCAGGCATATCATTATTATTTTGATCGAAAAAGGCCTCCACTTGGTAAGGGCCACTATTGGGTGTAATACGACTATCGTTCAGTTCAAATCCCCAACCTTCGCTGGGAGAAGGAGAACTTCTATTATCTTTATTATCAACCAGATCCGGATCAATATCATTCCCTGGCAACCATACACCTACGTGTACATCCCCATTGCCAATATCTTGATTTAAGTGAACAATTATTTCAATCGTACTTGTTTTACCTCCACCACCGCCGCCGCCGCCTAATTGTAGAATTAATTGCCCTGCATTACCCTGTTTATTTGTCACCTGAAATACTTGAGATATAGCTCCGTATTCTGTGGCATCGTCCCATTGATCATCATTGTTTGAATCAACAAAAACTATAAGGTGAGCCTCTCCATCATTGATATTACTATTCCAAACTTTGGCCGTATAGTCTCCAGGAAAAGTATGATCGCCCATCTCCCATTTACTAGATACGTTGGACCAATAATTATAATCTTTACCTTGAGGAACGTATCCAATGCGAACTTTGCCCCCAAAAGTTTCGTTGCTTTTGAAACTAACATCAATCCCTTCAGTCATACCGCCACCGCCACCACCATATACATCTCCTTCATAAGTTGCTTGACCTACAATATTCCCATTGTGACCTTTTCCACTATTATCAGTAATCGTAGTCGTATTCTGATCATCGAATTGGTACAATAATTCTACACCATTCTGGGCAACATACCTTTGAGTCGGAACACCGTCAAACCCTGATATGTTTCGTATGCGGATTTCATCCAGATTACCATCTAATTTGGTACCAATACTTAAAACATTATTATCATCAGGAAAATTATCTGTGTAGGCGGTAGATACTTTTTCAGTTCCATCGATATATAAACGAAGGAAACTACCGTCACCTTCAAAATAGAAATGATGAAATGCTTGGTCAAAAACATTTGCTGTTGACTTAATACCAGTGTTACCGCTGGATCCATGAAGGTCAAGTTCAAACATTTCGGTTCCAGTGTCGTAATAAAATGTAAATAAAGGTCCACCATTGTTATCAGTTTGTCTAAATATTTCATTCTCACCAGAAGTCGGTTTTTGATGAAATTTCATCCAAAATTCAATACTCCACTTTGATTCATTTTTAATTGGGGATGGCACATCAATCCATCCACCTGGCCCAAAATCAAAGGAATAGCTTGAAGATGCGCCACCGCTCCAATCTTGAGGTGCACCATTATCGATCCATGTCTTTATTTTTTGCTCATCGGCCTGAGAAAGAGTGCCACCCTTGGGCATTCGATCACCAAAAGATGAATTCCCCACAATTTTTTGATGTAGTACTGAATTCATGGCGTCGCCCGGCTTCACCCGCGTAAAAGCAGGCCAGCCCTGTGAAGCCACATTCACCAATTGAGAATAACTTACACCTTGGCTAAGGTCTAGATTACCGCTATTTCCATGGCAACTTGTACAGTTCGCATCCCATATGGGTTGGATCTCACTATCATAGGTCTGAGCAAAACAAACTGAAAGCAGTGCTGCAATAATTATTGAACGTTTCATTCGCCACCTCCTGTGGTAGGAGGTTGAGGTGGTTCAGGTAAGTCCGCGTCGCCACCAGCCTGCATAACCGCGTATGCACCGCCGCCGGCAAGAAGGAGCAGAATCAATGTATTGCGGAACCATTTGCTTCCACCTTTTTTCTTTGGTTCTTCTTTTACAGCTTCTTCAGGTTCCAATTCCCCCGCTAATGCCAATAAATCCGCTGGAGGCTCAATGCCAACTAATTCCCAAGCAACAATCTGAATCTGTGGCAAAAGTCCATCGACTTCACCTTTATATGTTTTACTAACCGTTTTTTGCGTTTGTCCCGTCTCAACGGCAAACATTCTAGCTTCAATCGTGTAGGTATTTCCAATCTTACCAAAAGAACCGGTAATCATTTTTTGCACGCCAAGTAAGGCTCCAATTTCTGCGGCACATTCAGCTGATGTACAGCCAGACTGCTGAAATCCCTGTTCTTCCATGATCTCGCTCATCTGATTACGCTCTACCATGATAAGAGCACCGGTATTAACAAGTTCCGATCCCAATCGCTGAGTTAGGACCTGTGCTTCCTGGGTAGTAATTCCTGACCCTTCAAAGTCCAGAACAGCAGCGGTAGGCTTGGTCTGGGCAAAAATAAAGGAAGAAATAATAGTTAATATGATTAATTGTCCTAAGCGCTTCACGAGAGACTCCTCATTTAATGCAAACTTATTCAAAAAGTAACCTTAAATCTGTGATATAGGCAATAGGGTTCCAATAAATAAAAAGGGCCCCAAAAGGCCCTTTTTACGGTTTTTTTTAAAAGTTAGTTTACTTCAAGAAGACCATTTTTCTGGTTTTGTTGAGAACCACTTTACCTTGAGTATTCCGAATCAAGGCGCGGTAGAAGTACACCCCTGTGGCCACTTTATCGCCTATTCCATTGCGACCGTTCCAGATAAAGTTATAATACCCTGCTGGTCGAAGTTCATTGGCTGCTAGACGTGAGATCTCCTTACCCAAGAGGTTATATATGATCAGATCTACCTGAGCATCTTCCTCTAAGCTAATCATGATAGATGTCTGAGGATTAAAAGGATTCGGGTAGTTCTGAGCTAAAGTAAAGGCATCCGGGTAGAGATTGACTCCAGCATTGTTATCCTCAACAAACTGTTTTGTACCAATCACTAGTCTGAAATTTTGCTTTAAGTAGTCGTCTGGTCCAGTATTTGCAAAGCGATAACTGCTTTCCCATTCCAAGTTCTTGGCTTGTTTGGTGGTCTTATTAATCAGGAAGACATCATATTCTTCAGGGACATACCCTAATCCTTCAAATGTTAAATATGTTCTTTCACCATTTGTTGGAGCAAAAACCTGTAGATCCCAGTAATGACCTGTATCGTTCGGTTTACGTATATCCTTTGAATATAAATCCGGTGCTTCTACTCGATCACGATTATCAATGCGGAATACAACATCACCTGGTAAAGTAGGCGGTTCGAATTCATCAAAAGGATCATAACCATCTTTAGCTAGATTTCTTACGCCCACTGCATTGAGTTCATCTCTAGCATGACCAGTAGCAGCAGTAATATCAACAATCCACTCATTATAATCCTGAGGAATGTTCTCGTAATCCAATTCTTTGGCTATTTTATTAAAACCAGACCCTCTTCCATCAAAAATTAATTTGGTTGCGCTGGTAGACTTAAACGCATATCCCTGCCATGGTTTTATTGAGCTAACATTTGACCATGATCCGTTGGAAAATCCAAACAAAGATCCTGCATCACGAATGGCAGTACCATCTTCAGTGTAAATATTCGATAAAATCATGTCAAAATTGTAGGGGCTACCAATCAAGTTCCAATCTCCTGCTGAAATTGATTTTTCAT
>Ga0209034_10000503_pt1 | contig 19688 bp, 19 predicted proteins | sample MarorgKNORR_S2LV_2_FD_188219 | JGI IMG/M metagenome (GOLD analysis project Ga0209034, IMG submission 188219) | Marine microbial communities from the Southern Atlantic Ocean, analyzing organic carbon cycling - 250m_A/KNORR_S2/LV (SPAdes) (version 2) | ecosystem: Environmental > Aquatic > Marine...
CTCACTAAGACTGCGTGCCTTCCATGTTCGTGAAACACCTAAGTCATGGGCTACATGGTATAGTGAATCATAGCGTACCCTATGATTTTTGATTTTCGAATGAGTCTGCGGCCTGGGAGATTACGCCTAGTAACCGATGAATTTCGTCGTCCTTCGGCAAGCCTCTCATGATTACTCTGACTAGAGTCTCCTCGATACCTTTTCTTCTGTGCTCTTTAGCTGGTATGTTCTGTGTCATCCGAGTAATTTCCTCGCGTAACCTTAGTCTGAGAACAGGATCCAATAACCTATCTTCAGCTCCGAATGGAGCGTTTCTGTCTGAAGAGAGGAACCACGAGAAGCAGATTACAGTAACCGCGTGACTTAGATTGAGAATAGGATAACCTTCCCATGTTGGAATCGTAACTAGTAAATCGCATTCTGAGAGTTCTTCGTTAAGTAAGCCCCTACCTTCTGGACCGAATACTAGGGCCACTCTGCCACCTACATTAGACAGCCTAGATGGTAGCTCGTCTGGGAGCAGGAAATGTCTCATTGCTGTCTTGTCCCCCTCCTCTCTCTTCCCAGATGTCCCTACCACCACAGAGCAGTCGGAAACCGCATCCTGCAATGTATCGGCACATTGAGCACTATCCAATACTGATTGAGCGTTCTTGGCCCTGTTTCTTACCTCATCCGACCAATCCGGAGTTCGTCCGACTATGCGTAAATCGGTGAATCCGAAGTTGAGCATTGAACGAGCGACAGCACCGATGTTACCATCAGTCTGGGGATTAACTAGAACGATACAGACATCTTCATTGAATACCGGTAGAGGTATCAGCCTATGGTCGCCCATGAGTGACGCAGGAGGTCATCCATCAAGAGCGTGCTCAATCTGTGCGGCGCTGCTTGTATCGAGTAATGTAACCGGCAATCCAGTTCCTCATTCTCTTGTTATCGACATCAGTGAATTCGCTGACTAGATGCTTGTTGGTATCGAAGTTATCTGTGAACTGGTCGGGGTATATCTCTAGAAGCCTCAAGGCTCTAATCTTGATAAAGGAAGGTCTGATATTACCCATTCTAGGCCTCCAATAACTTGACTTCGATTGGAAATCCTTCTTCCCTAGTGCACACAACTCTGATTTTTCTCGGCGGATGCTGCATCCCACGTGACCAAATGGCGTGGTTGATTTTCTCGTCAATCCATAGATCTTCTTCATCGGACATCTTCATGTGTCTTGCTACATGATTTCTGATTTCACTCATGGCACGGTTTGCTCGCCTAGTACGTGGGACATTCCAAGCAGCACGCAGAGGGATAGTCATCTCCTTCACCTCTGCCATCAAATCACCTCTGTAGTTTGGATCTACGCCACATGTGGCGCTTGGGGTGGGTATTCACCTTCCGGTTAGTGCGAAGCATTACCCAAACGGGAACCCTACGATTCTGCTTGGTTACCTTAAGGAGCCTCTGCTTCTTTGCGAACGGCTTGTTTCTTGCCATCTTAACCACCTTAGTAATTTGAGAGTCCTGGATATCTCTCTTCAGCCTCTGGTCTGACAGCGTGAGCGGCTTCGTCCAACAAGCTCTGTCCCTCACTGGTTAGGATCTTGCCAAGGTTGACTGTTCCGGCAAGATTGTGCTTACTAGTGATTAGTCCACAGGAAGTTAATTGCTGCATAATTGTCCTAGCAACATTCCTTGAACCAGCTACGGCACGATTCTGTTTGACACCCCTGTCCTTAGGCCCGCCGAACTGCTGGGCCATGTGATTTGCACCGATAGGGGCTAGAATGCAAACCTTGCGCAGAATTGCAGCCGAGCGTACATGCCACCAATCTGACTGAACAGGAGGTCTTTCTCGATGAGTACCAGTCTTGGCGTATTCTGCCCAGTCTGGAGCGGAGATGTCACTGATATCACCCAAGCGGCTTGCAATCTCTGCTATTAGCAAATCAGCCGGGACATCGTGGATTGTAGTCATAGGTACACAGCGCGGTCCGGCCGTCCTAGAGTCCATATTTAATCGTGGTGACTCTGTTTGCCACTATGTGGCAGGAGAACTAGCAGCTCACAAGTATTGAAATCCCCCTCACAACACGAATGGGTATGCGCAAGTCAATGTCGCGTAATCCTAACATGCTCAGGACGATGATAGGTACTGGGCTGACTCTTGTTCTAGTTCTGTCCTACGCAGTTTACTCAAACACAGTTGATACAGAGTATTATGGATACACAACCACAAACTCTGAAGTCGAGATGGATTTACAGGAAATTGAGTCGGGTAAAGCCGAATGGTTCGTCTCGACAGAATCAGCAATAACATGGACTAACCTCTCGCTATATGGGTTACAAGATGGTATGACAGTCAGAATTGAAGCATCTGGAACTGATTGGTATTACTCACCCTTATTGGGGTCGCAAGACGCTGACAACTTCAACTGTGGTGAACAAAACATAGAGGCATCACAGACATGTGAATACGCTAGTGTTCATGAGTCAGATGTAGAATCTGAATCACATAACATGAGAGGGATAGTATCTCTAGAATTGCCGATAGATGGTCTTGGATACCTACAGGGTGAAGACCAGTCAGCAGCAGAACAAGGTGCTATCGAACTTATCGACAGGGAAAACAAATCTGTAACTTGGAGGATTGCTGTTCTCCAAAGTGGATCAATCCTTGATTCTGAAGGAATTGATCCTACATTTACCATAGTCACACACGAAATAATTTCAGTTGAAGTGTTCGCTCTTGACCCCATTCAAGAATCGGTATACAGTTTCGCTACATTAGTGGGATGCTTCGCATTCCTGTTATTTCTACCACTGCTAGTGTACTTCTCGGCTAGAAGAAAGCAAGCTATTGAGGAGCAGATGAGAATAAATGCCCCTGAACCCGAGCAATAGTCACTCTTCCTCGAGTATACCGAGTGACGGATCAATGGGCGGAAGCTCTCCACTGGGATCGTGTAAGGGTGAAGTAATCCATTCATCATTGAAGGGTGATGTTCTCACGACAACCAATCCTAGAGACATCATATTCGAAATCGATGCTTCGACTCTTTCTTCAGCGGGTGCTATACGTTCATGAAAAGTCGAATCCATATACGAATTAATCTCCGATAAAGTTCTGGTTCCGTCAACCAACTCCCATAGTAGTGAATTCATGTCATCAAGGGGCCTTCTCAAATCGTTTGGGGCCTTGGTGATTCTTGCAATCAATGATTCAAATCTAGATAGATTCTTAGGATGACGAATTAGAATTAATCTGCCCGAACAACCAACCACTTCAGGATGTGGGCCTGCCGGACCCCTTCTGCCCCACCATACTGGTGCTCTCGTAGGATAGGCATCTTGTGGGATACGATTCATAACAGCACAATCCCCAGTAGAGACAGCATAGACGCCACACCCAAAAGAGCAGAAAGTCTGACGGCCGCCTCGTATTGTGTGAAATTCGAAAGATACCAGGTTGATACTCCAGAAAAAGCAACAAGCATTAGCAGGATTTCAGAACCTTCGGGTAAGCTCTCCATGGAAGCCTCATCAACGAGATTTTAGATATTCTGCAATATCCACTAGAGATTTGGCCATACCTTCAACTCTCTCGACAATCTTCTCGTCCAATAAGTTGCCATCGTCATCAAATGCCTCCTTGATATGTGGTACAGCAACCTGCTCAGGGGTTACCCATCCATGAATCCACCTTGCGGCTATTCGCATGTGATTCAGGGTATTGTTACTAGCTTGTCCCCCTAGGGTACACATTAGACTGAAGGGCTTACCTGAAGTATGCTTAGAGTATAACCAATCGAGGCTGTTCTTCATTACTCCACTCATTGTACCGTGATATTCTGGACTAGATAGAACAAATGCATCAGATGAAGTGGCCATTTCTTGGAATGCCTTGACATTCTCATCATCCCAGCAGCCCTCCGCCCCAACAAGTGGCAATGGGTGTTCGGCATTGTCCCAAATGGTGCACTCAGCACCGAGCTTTCTGCAATGATCGAATACCAGCTCCAGCATTCTACCGTTAGCAGAATCAACGCCATAGGTACCGCATATTCCCATGATTCGTATGTCTCCTGCCATGATACTACGAAGGTGCGATAGCCCTTGAATACTGAGGTATCAATGCTAACATGTTCGGAGAATGTTTAACCATAATGCGCTAAGGCGGAAGCGTGGCTGAAGGTTCATTGATTACATTGCTGAACGACGCATCGTCCAAAGCATCATCTGGAGATCTTCTAGGAGCACTAGATGACTATGCCAAAGCCACTGAGATTGATCAGCGCAGTGCGACAGCATGGTATGGATTGGGCGTCATACATGCCAAGCGCGGAGATGTGGATATGGCCATCCCTGCATTTGAAACGGCATATGAGATTGAGCCAGGTCACGGTCCGACTACCGCTAATTTGGCAGTTTTACTAGAGAGTAGAGATGTAGTTAGAGCATCTCACTTCGCTAAAATTGCCATTGAGACAGTTGGGGATGTTCCGGAACTTCACAGGATTGCGTCTCTTGAAGTATATGAGAATCAGGATGAGGTTATCGAAGAGTCACCACTGCTTGAATCACGTGTAATTGAGAGAGATGCTGAAGAGCCTCCGATGATTTCAGCATCTCCTGTACTAACTCCAATCGATGATGTGATATCTCAGGCTGAAGAGCTTCTCAAATCAGATTCATCCAGTGAAGCATTGGAGCTCATCCAACCTAGACTTGAAGGAGATCAATCAAACAATGCTGCGCTATGGTCTCTATGTGGCCTATGTCTTGCTCAATTGGGTCATGATGAAGATGCAATACACGCATTTGATTATTCTATAAAAATCGGTCTTGATGATGCTAAAACCCACTACAATATGGCCCAATTGATGCGTAAAATCGGCCAAATTGATGATGCTAAGCAATCATTGGCTAATGCCCTACTTTGCGACCCAGGGCACATTAACAGTCTGGTGGCACGTGGTGATGTATTTGCTGACGAAGGAGACACTGGGGCAGCGATTCAACATTGGAACAGGGTTGTGGCTATCGACCCCAATCATCCAGTATCACAGCGATTATTTGAGTTAGAGTCTGAAGACTCTGAAGATGATGACTCAGATGAACTCTCTATGGGTGAAGAAGATATTTTGGAAGATTCGCAAGGAGATTTCATCACACCCGAAGTAGTTGAAGAGCAGGATTCAGGCCATGAAGAAGAAGCCGAAGAAATGTCCGTAGAACCTGATGATTCGGATATTGATATCACAGATACCAAGGGTTATCGTATTGCCATAGCTAGGAAGTTGACTGAATCGGGTGATTCTATTGGGGCTGTAAACGCCTGGAAGGAGGTGCTTGAAGAGGATAAGCAATCTCCTGAAGTGTGGAATGGTCTTGCTGACGCTCTTTCGGTAGCAGGGCATATTGAGAGAGCTCAGCAATGTAGACAGAGAGCTGAATTCCTACAGTCCCAAGAGATACATGAGGAAGTGGAAGCAGAGCAAGTCGCAGAGATAGATTTGATTCAAGCCGCAGCCGAAGCTCAAGAGAGAATGTCAGAATTGCCCGCTCATGAGGAAGAGGGCATTAATGTCTGCATTGAATGGTACAATAGAGGTCTCGCTCTACTTTCAGAGGAGAATGGCATCGAGGCTTTGAATTGCTTCGAGAAAGCCATTGGAGGAGCCCCTAGGGGGGAGAAGGAGCTCCGTATTAGGTCGCAGAACGGAAGAGGTCATGCTCTCTACCAACTCGGCAGATTCGCAGAGAGTATACAGGCCTATCACGCTGCAATTACAATGGACCCGTCTGGTGTTAGTGGTAGGACGCTCTACAATATGGGTTCCTCATACGCAGCAGTTGAACATTACAATGATGCTATCAAATGCTTTGAACAGGCTCTTCAAAGGGGTCTTGCATCGGATGACATCGATCTTTGTCGGACGCAAATCAATCGTTGTAGACTACTGAGTAAGGAGCAGATGAAGAGGCGCAGTCAGGCAGCTTGAGTGGCTGATCTATTCCAGAATCTCATGTTCTGACTAGTTGGAGAAACTGTTACGCAAACAGACTTACTGGTCGGTGTGTTACTACCCTCGGCGACACTATTCAGAGGGATTAGGCAGTTAGCCTCTGGGAAGTATGTGGCAATATTTCCTGCAGGGATATCATACTCTACTACTCTCCATTTGGGCGAGGAGAGTTGCTCCCCCTCAAAATGTGAAGTTAAGTCTACCATGACACCAGTCCTGATGCCTAAAGTGCTCATGTCTTGCTTACACATCAGCACTATACGACGTGATTCCTTAATCCCCCTGTACCTATCATCAAGCCCGTAAATTGTAGTGTTATACTGATCATGTGAACGTATTGTCATCATCACAAATTGGTTTGGCGCAGGAGAAATTGAAGAAATTGAATTCACCCTAAAATTGGCCTTTCCAGTATCAGTGTTGAAGGTTCTAGAGTCGCGAGGAGGGTTTGGTAAATAGAATCCGGATGATTCTCTAACTCTATCATTGTATGAATCAAATCCAGGAATAGAAGACTCGATTAAGTCGCGGATTTTATCATAGTTATCAGATAGGTCTGACCATTCGATTCCTGAAAACCCAATCTTGTTATCCAATGCACTAGCTATGCCGGACACGATTCCGGGTTCAGACATGAGATGTTTAGAAGCAGGTTTGGCAGAGCCGCGAGATGAATGTACAATCCCCATTGAGTTCTCGACTGAGACGAACTGATGTCCAATAGGAGTGACATCCTTCTCAGTCCTGCCTAGGCATGGAAGAATTAGCGCGGTCGTTCCTGTAACTAGGTGAGACCTGTTTGGTTTGGTTGAAATCTGTACCGATAAATCGCATTTCTGGATGGCCTTAGATGTTGATTCCGTATCAGACATTGCTGAAACGAAGTTGCCACCCATTGAAAGAAAGACTCTCGCCTCTCCTTCTAACATGGCCAACACAGAACTGACCGAGTCATGGCCATGAGAAATTGGCGGGTTGATTCCTGTTGTATTCCTCAAAGCATCTAGGAATCCACGAGATGGTTTGTGATCGATTCCTACTGTTCTATCTCCTTGGACATTTGAGTGGCCTCTGACTGGGCACAATCCCGCACCAGGCCTGCCTATATGACCACCCAGAAGAAGGGAGTTGACTATTTCTTGTATGGTCGCTACTGAATTGTGATGCTGAGTTAGTCCCATAGCCCAGCAAACAATTGTCGAAGAAGAGGAACGCATGGCTGCAGCGAGATTTTCTATGTCATGTCTAGCAACTCCAGAAGTAGAAACGATGTTGTCCCAACTCGTATTAGCTACTGCGTGCTCGTATTCTTCAAAGCCATGAGTGTATTCTTCTACAAAGTCATAATCAACTCCGGAGCCAGAAATAATCGACTTGGATAAGCCTCTGAACAGAGATAAATCCCCATTTACATTCACGGGAATATGCATGTCTGCAATTGTAGTTCCCTGACCCATCACTTCTAGAAAATCCTGTGGGTGCTTGAAACGCCTCATTCCGGTTTCTAACAATGGGTTAATGCTCACAACCGAAGCACCCGCTACCTTTGCAGACTTCAATGCAGAAAGCATACGTGGGTGATTAGATCCGGGATTCTGCCCGACCACTAGAATCAGGTCTGCCTTACTGAAGTCATCCAGCTTCACTGTACCTTTGCCAATTCCGATTGAGTCTCCTAGTGCCACTCCTGAAGACTCATGGCACATATTCGAACAGTCAGGGAGATTGTTTGTACCGAGTCTGCGAGCAAGTAACTGCCATAGGAAGGCCGCTTCGTTGCTGGTTCTCCCTGATGTATAGAATATTGCCTCGTTTGGATTATCCAAAGCAGATAGGTGTTCTGCAATAATATTGAAGGCCGAATTCCATGACACCGGCTCGTAGTGTAGGGACTCAGGGTTGAGTACCATGGGATGAGTTAGTCTACCTTGCGAATTCAGCCAACGATCAGACTTTCGTGAAAGTTCCTCTACAGACCATTTAGACCAAAAATTTGGGTCGGCACGTGCTCTCGTTGCCTCGTCTGCGACGGCCTTAGCGCCGTTCTCACAAAATTCGAATGCAGTACGATCGTCATCGGGATCAGGCCAGGCGCACCCAGGACAGTCAAAGCCACCGAAGCTATTCACGCGAGACAGATTAGAGATTGATCTGATTGCTCCCATACGGCTGAGGCCATGTGACATGGTAGAGAATATGGCTGGAATACCGGCTGCTACTTCCTTCGGACTAGACTGCTGAAGGGGTCTATCCTTAATGGGTGTCAGGTGGTCGACATCCCTGCTCATGCTATTGCGAGAGAGTATGCTTACATCAGCATCACGGATGTATCATGACTGACTAACCCTATTGCTGCCGCTGAAAACTGTCATTCTATCTTGATTAGCGAAGGAAATTAATGTCATGCCATGCTCATTGGCCATATCAACAGCCAGACTGCTGGGAGCTCCTACTGATGCCATAACTGGAAACCCGGCCTTGAGTGCCTTCTGCACCAATTCAAATGATGCCCTGCCCGAAACTACGACAATTTCGTCACCTATCGGAGTTTGGTTGCTGAGTATTGCTGCTCCGATCAATTTGTCCATAGCATTGTGCCTACCAATGTCCTCCCTCACATCTATGATTTCCCCATCCGTACTCACTCTACCACACGCGTGTGTACCTCCTGTCAAATCGAATGTTGACTGTTGTGAACGCAGCCCAGACACGGCTCTACTGATTACTTGATGACTAATTGTGAATGCTTCACTAAGTGAAGGACCATGGATATGAAGCAGATTGGATATTGAATCCTTACCACAAATCCCGCATGATGATGTAATTGTAGTCCTACGAGTCAGTTCGGCTGGATCAAAGCGAGCATTGTCATTGAGACAAACTACAACCCTATCTTCAGTGATATTGACTGATGAGAAACATTCTACCGACTCAATGACTCCTTCAGAATGTAGGAACCCGATTACTAGTTGCTCATCCTCTCCAGGAGTCCGCATGGAGAGTCCCAACTCATGTTTCTTACCGGATTTCTCGACAGCAATGGATAGCGCTGATTCTACAGAAACTGAGTCTGGCATTCTAGACGCATCACCATTCTCGACCCTGATGCTAGGCCTACGCACGGTTCTATCCACATAACCGGCAGGGGCTGTATCGTATTGGGTTATGGCCACCAGTGCAGTTGTCCCGCAACCGTTCAAATACCCCCATCCTCAGCCTGCACCATGGGCATAATGGACGGAGATGGTTTCAGCCTACCAGTTGTAGCCCAAGTCGAGGTGGTAGATGTCGATATCTCATTCACTGATTCCGCCAAGGCCGCCATGCGGGCTGAATTCCAAGGGGATGAGGTTTCGCGGGTCCTAATCATCAGCGCTCAATCGGGTGGTTGTTCCGGATATCTCTACGACATGAGAATAGTTGAGGACCCGAAAGATGAGATATTTCAGAGACTAGATGTTGAAGGAATGGATGTTCTCGTCCACAACAAAGATAGTGCTCTCCTAAATGGCATCACAATCGACTTCAAGGACTCCTTGATGGGGGGCGGCTTCCAGATCGAGAACCCCAATGCAGACAGGGCATGTGGCTGCGGACAGTCGTTCGGATGAATCATGAATGATACGGTACACCTGCACCCATTGGCACAGGTTTTCGTCATACCTTCTTCAGTAAGCGTTATCGAAGGGGGCGCTTGTCTTGAGCACTTGAATAGGATTCTAAGTGTCGAAACACTTGAATTACCCCCACTTGCAAGAAAGGATGGGTTGATTTGTAACGCTAATGGTAGGATCTTAGACAGTGCCACGATTTGCAACTTAGGAAGTCAAGTAATCATTCTAGGCAATAACGGAACTGGTGATGAAACTCGCCAGACTATAGCATCGGGAATACCTTGGGATGAGGAATTAGTGGTGAAGGATGCTGATACGGCGATATCTCATATCATTTTGGCCGGTAAGGCACCATCACGATGCTTGGCGGGGCTAGGAATTGATACTGGGGAATTGATGGTTGAAAAATGGCTTGAATTTGGAAACAGCCTAATCTCTGTAAATTGGAGATGTGCAAACGCTATCCAGATACTCGTACCAACTAGTCATTGTGAATCTCTAGTTTCCGCACTAGTCGAAAATGGAGCTGTGACTGCCGACATGAATCAGTGGAGTCGTGTTCGTATTTTGTCTGGTTTGCTCGACGAACATGAGTTGAATCCGCTGAACTTACCCTTAGAGCTTGGGCTCGAAAATCTTGTTGCCTTAAACAAAGGATGTTATCCGGGCCAAGAGATTCACGCTAGAATGGAAAGTAGGGGTGCACTGGCTAGAAGTCTTGTCAGGCTACGGTCAAATGACCTACTACCAGAAGGTAAGAAAAAAGTAGAACATATTGGAACTGTTACCATAACAGATTCTTGCTCATATGGGGGTGAAAATATCGCATTAGCCATGATACCTAATGCTGCAGCTGAAATTGAAGAATTTACCTTCGATGATGGCTCAGTTGCCTCTGTGGAGTCAATCTGAATCAGGCGGGGCGAGTTCCATTCTCTCTCCCCTTTCTAACCACTCAGATAACGGCATTAGTGGTGAGAGTTTGAGAGAACCAAGATTCCTTGTGAACAGATAGACTACTGGATCGTATTCCTCTACCATCTGATGCTGAAACATCTGTCTCACATCATTGGCTCGATAACTGAAGAATGTAAGTTCGACAAGTATTCCAATTACAGTAGCTGTGTATAGCGCTACAAGTACACTCAGAGAGAATACTACTGGATCGGCTAAGAATTCACCAGATCGAATCTGCCCGCCATACATCAATTGCCTTGTTAGAAGAAACACCAATCCAACACCGACTAAGGGCCCGAGTGCATCCTCTACGAAAGTATCCATTGGAATTAGCCGTCGTTTTGTTGGATCGGCGAACACTAATGTATTCGCGGTAGCGGCTCTGATTACAGATGTGATTGAGACGAGGATAAGATAAACAGCGCCACTTACTACTACGATACCTCTGCCATCAAGTGGGAGATACAAAACAACAAGGTACGCGAATACACCTAGGAATACCGTAATTGGTAGCCTATGTATAGAAGCTAATACTTGATCTAACCTCTTTGCCCCGTCATCTAACTTAGGAATGCCAATTACTTCCCATCTAGTGATGCTCTGAAGAAATTTGGCGAAACGAAATAGCCCTCTCTTATCGATGAGCAACCAATCTAGGAATCTTAGTAGAGGCATCAGAGGGATAGCGAATAAGGCTGCAAATAAGCCGATTATTGGCCATATTGCTAGTATTGGAAGTAAAAGAAAGTGCTGAATTCTAAGAGGGAACAACAGATCAGATTCAATTCTCCCCTGTCTCTCTGAATCGATAAGGAATCTCCTAGCCTCAGAATCAAGTTCGGCCCTATACCTTCTCAGCGGAATGCCCGAATCTAAAACTCTCCGAACCTTCTCACGATAATGTTCGTGTTCGGGCTCAGTACCGATCCACCATCTCCATCCTAGAGATAGAGGGATAGCTAAGAACAATGGAGCTAGGAGGATTAACACTGAGGTCAGTAAACCCTCAGAGCCTGTGGCCATGTACGCTGGTCAGCACCAGCCCCAATAACAAAACGGTCAGAGAGCATTAGACAGTGCAATCAGAGGGCATCCGATAATCTGCGGGAAATCTCATTCCAATCGACGACATTCCACCATGCTTCGACATAGGTGGCTCTACCGGGCCCGTACTTCTTGTAGTAAGCATGCTCCCAAACATCAAGGCCAAGAATGGGTGAGCAGCATCCATCCATCAAGGGATTATCTTGATTGGGGCTGGAGCAAACGCACAATACGCCATCCTTGACACCGAGCCATGCCCACCCACTACCGAATTGAGTCATGCCCGCGTTCTGGAAAACGGCCTTGAATTCCTCGAAGGAGCCGAAGGCGGCGTCTATTGCTGTAGCAAGATCTCCGGAAGGGGTTCCTCCGCCATCAGGTGACATGGCCTCCCAAAACTGGCAGTGGTTCCACCACCCGCCGCCATTATTTCTGATTCCTGCTATGTCAGAGTGATTTCTGAGAAGGTCAGAGATAGGCATGTCAGGGATTCCATTTGCATCGATGGCAGCATTGAGATTGTTTGTGTATGCATTGTGATGTTTGGAATGGTGAATCTCCATAGTTAGTGCGTCAATATGGGGCTCTAGTGCATCGTAGTCGTAAGGCAGGTCGGGTAACTCGTAAGTCATGATACATCCAGTAGGCATCACGATATCAAATCTCTCACCATTCTATATTGTAGTCAGCAACGTTGATTGAACTGAAGTGTGTCAACATGGCATGGGTCGCATTGCTGTGACTGACGGGATGGCTCCCGAGGCTATCGGCAAGTTAGAGGAATCTGGTCATGAGGTAGTGGTTAAGCATTACAGCCCTGGAGAATTGTTAGATGGTGTACTAACTGGATTCGATGCAGTGGTCGTCCGCAGTGCTACGAAGATGACTTCTAATGTGATTCAGGTCAGTTGTTCTCGAGGTGAATTTGGATTCATCGGCCGAGCAGGGGTGGGTGTGGATAATATCGACTTGGAAGCCGCCGCTATGAATGGGGTCGTTGTTTGCAACACACCTGGAGCATCGACCAAGAGTGTAGTCGAATTGACGATTGCTCATCTTCTAGCTGGTGCCAGATTCATTCCCAAGGCTGACCGTGCTCTCAGACGGTCCGAATGGGTCAAGAAGGACCTGAAAGGTAGTGAATTGGGGGGTAAGCGACTTGGACTAATTGGATTTGGCCGCATTGCTCAGGGAGTCGCAGAAGTTGCACAGACATTCGGCATGGAAGTACATACATTCGACCCTTATGTTACCGAGAAGTTAGCCTTAGAGAAGGGATGTATCTTGCACGATGATGTCGATGAACTGTTTAGCAGTTGCACACACATCTCTGTCCATTGCAATCTCACTGATGAGACTAAACATCTAGTGAATCTAGAAAGAATCTCAATGATGCCGGGCATAGGTGCAGATGAAATCCCATGTGGCAACCACATTGTCAACTGCGCTAGGGGTGGCATTGTAAACGAGGAAGCTGTGCTAGAAGCCTTAGAATTAGGAACCTTGACTAGTGCAGCCCTAGATGTATTCGAAATTGAGCCTGCTATCGGAAATCCTCTACTACAGCATGAGGGTTTCATTGGCAGCCCACATATAGGTGCCGCAACTTTGGAGGCGCAATCTAGAGTTGGTTTAGAGATGGTCAATTGCCTGTTGACATATTTTGACGGCAATAAGCCAGCCTCGGCACTCAATTAAATTCCAAGGCATGCATCTTGATGAGGGGATCAGATAATTCTGCTAATTCTGCCGGGATTTCGAAATCTGAAATTGGTGACTTCAAGGAAAGACCTGCATTCTTCTTTGCCTTCCAAACAGAGGAATTGAAGTCAGAAATATGGTTAGTCAGGGTTCTGAGACGTTCAGCATCGTTTCCGAGCAAACCATCATTCAACAATGGGAACTCCCGGACATCTATTGAAGACTCACCATACAGTTCTGTTGAGAGATAATGAGTGAAGAAAGGGCAGATTGGAGTTAATCCTGTAAGTATGTCCCGAACAATCCTGTGAAGAGTCCATGCCGCTCGGGCATCGCCATCATAGAGCCTGGACTTGGCCATCTCCAGCCAATGACTGGGAAATACGCCCGTTCCAAACCCTTTGAGCGTCTGTGCTGCAGTATAGATGTCAATACTCCTCCAAGCCGTCTCGACTCTACGCATCGAGGCATCGAACTCAGAGAGTATCCACATGTCCTCTATTGGGAGGTCTTCTGGAGGGTTATTGAAATCCTGCGGAATATCGAACTGACTTGCGAATCGGGCGACGTTGAATAGTTTGGTCAGTACACCGAAATATCTCGATTCGATCTCTTGTGGATTGATTTGGAAGTCATCGCCAACCTGAGCATCGCATGCCTTCCAAAGTCTGAAGCACTCGCTTCCTATCTTGTTCGCCCTAAGTTGCACCTGCTTTCCATCCGGGCCCTTAATCTTCCAAGAACCAGTTCTTCCAGAAGCACCACATTCGAGAACAGAATCAGCGTCGATTCCATTTCCAAGGGACTTTGACATCTTTCGCCCCCATGGGTCCATTCCGAGACCGTCTACCCAGATATTATCGAAGGCGTTCTCATCGAGGAGTAATGCGCTCTTCAGGAGAGTATAATATAGCCATGTCCTGACTATCTCCTTGCCCTGTGGCCGAATTGCTGTTGGGAAGGCGCGCTCGAATAGTTCGGGGTCACTGATGTATCCTGAAACGAAGAGGTTCGAGTTGGAAGAGTCCATCCAAGTATCAAATACCTTCTCCTCTCCAATGAGTTCGCCCAATGTATCTGATAGTTCAATGTATGAGCCTAGTCTCTGCTTTGATTCTCTGTCTAAAACATCTGATTCCGCAGGGGGGTCGTCCTTCCAGGGCTGGACATACACGCCATGCGGGGGCACCACGACCTTGGATTCGTCTTCAGAATACCAGATAGGGACTTCTGTGTGATACCATCTGCGTCTGCTGATGGGCCAATCGATAGAAATGCCATCCATCCAATCGTGGAGATACTGTCTGTTCCTCTCAGGTATAAATGTGGACCTGTTAGAAAGCTCGGCTAGTCTGTCTAGGATGTGAGTCTGGCGAACATACCATTCCTTGAGCAATATGATTTCAACAGGATTCCCTCCTCTCTCACTCACTGGGACCTCCTGCATGTGTTTCTTTGCATCGGCCAGCCTTCCAGAATCACTTAATATCTCGATGGCCATCGATCTAGCGTCCTCAGCAGAATGTCCTGAAAGTGGCCCTGAAATCTCTGTCATGCATCCGTCTAATCCAATTGCCACATGAGGAGTCAGGCCCAATTCTCTGAATATTACAACATCATTCTGATCACCATAAGAACAAACCATCAGAACTCCACTTCCAAAATCCATCTTCACTGAAGGATGAGTGACTATCTCGACTTCGGTTGATCTACCTGATACTGGCATTGGTAAGGAAATCCTCTTACCGACCAAACTGGCGTATCTTTCATCGTCAGGATGTACAACGACTACTCCGCAAGCACAAATCATCTCTGGCCTAGTTGTTGATATTACCACATCTTCACCGTCCTCAGTAGACCATCGCACATCGCAAAGCAATGTCTCTCTAGTTACCCTCTGAACTTCAGCATCTGCAATAGTGGTCCCTTCAATTGGATCGTAAATATTCGGACGCAGATCCTCAACGATATCTCCGCGCTTGAATAAATCCACAAAGATGGCTTGGGAAACTCCTCTGTAATCTGGAGAGTCAGTAAGATATTCATTCTCGAAATCGCAAGAAAGGCCAACTCGCTTGGCTGTTTCTCTCATGGCTTGGGTGTAAGACTCGATGGTCTCTTCGCACAATTGTAGGAACTCTAGTCTGTCATAGGTCCTCATTTTGCGTCCGTACTTTTTCTCAACAGTGAATTCGATATTAATCCCATTACGATCAACACCCCATGGGAATCTTACTTCCTTGCCTAGTAGCCTTTGGCTCCTTGCAATTACATCAATCATACTGTACTGAGCCACGGCCCCAATGTGCCATGTTCCACTAGGATAAGGGGGAGGAGTGTCAATGACGAAAATCTCACGCTCGCTATTAGAATCGAAAGCATATCTGGCGCCGTATCCTTGCTCATAGTGCTCTTGTTGAATTCGCTTCTCCAGATCCACTGACCATCGCTTGTCAGGTATACTAGGTCCGCCCACCGAATCACTTCCCGCGCTCTTCCGTGAGATAGCCCATTCTTGACCGTTCCCGCAATTTATTGTGGGTCGGAATCGCTATCCTGTGAAATCCTAGTTGCGTGGGGTTGAAGTTCCCTCCGCGGGCACATGGCAACGAGACATGGAAGGAGACGATACCAGAGAAGGTTCTGGCGGAAGTAAGATTGGCAGATTTCGTGAGGATCTTGACTCTAGGATCGATAGTGGAAAAGTCGCCATAGAGAACATGGATGTAGAGTCGGTGACCGGCTATCTGAAGCGGATTACTAACGCCATAAGAAGGGATCTATCAAACGCTTCTGGTACCAGTTTGCTAACCCGAGCGCCGGCAATTACTGTAGCTCTCTGCCTACTTGTTACCGGATTCTTTACCCTTCATTCAGGTATTCTAGACTGTAGGGATGGTTTCGATAACCCAGATTACTGCAGTGAAGAGAGTGCACTGAATGTCAATGGGGACCTTGAGGTATATCTGCCAGAAGGTAATGATGTCACACAGCTACTCGCTAGTGTCGAAGAGGACTGGACTACAAATGTGATGGTGATCTATGTCGAATCCGAAAGCTTGAATGTCACCTCAGTCGAAATTCTGGAAGAGATCGATGCTATCGAACGGGAATTGAATTATGTTAGGGACGATCGAGGAACTGAAGACAATATCATCTATCTCCTTTCTATTTCAACAGTAATCAAAGAAGTCAATTCGAGTGCTGGGAGGGTGGCCAAGGCGACTTTTGCCGCCATCGCTGAAGCTACCGGCAATGGAGACCTAACTGATGAATTCAACGATACGATTGACCAACAGGAGGATATCATCGGGAGTTATAGCATTCCTGATCAGCAACGTGTCAATCAGATACTGGATGAGATGCCTCAGAACGCTCTCAACAAGTTAGTTCGTGATGTGGGAATCGATTCAGATGATGATGGAATTACGGATGTAGAAACTTCAGGACATGGATGGAACAGAGCGGTAATCATCATCGGAATCGAATCAGACAAAGACGGCGATGGAATTGACGATGTCGAAGTATCAGAATTAATCTCGGACACTCAGAGATCGATAGACGCCCTAGCCTTACAAAACGGGTGGGAGGATAAAAACCTGGAAATGACTCTCACTGGTCCTGTTCCAATTACCAATGCAGTGACTGAGGAATCGTTCAAACTGTTCTGGAAGGTTTTCCCGATTGGGGGGTTCTTCGTAGCACTCGGGCTCTTCCTATTCCACTGCGACCTATTGCAGACAGGCAGGATACGCTGGGTGCAGGGCCTCAAGGTGGTGATCATCTCCGGTCTGCCTACTCTGTGTTCTGTATGGATAACATTGGGCATCATCGGATTCACCAACTATGAAGTCACCATGACTGTCATTATTGTTGGACCTATTGTACTAGCCTTAGGAGTCTCATATGGATTGCATATCACTAATCGATACGCCGAAGCGAGTGGAACTCCCAGAGAGAAGATGGAAATTGCACTTAGCTCTACTGGAAAGGCTGTAATGCTCTCAGCAATAACTACGATAATTGGATTCTACTCGTTAACTTTCACTCCCATGGCACCGATTAAGACCGTTGGATATGCCTTGGCGGGTGGTATCGTGGTCGTGTACATCATGACCATGGTAATGGTACCTAATCTGACCATGATTCTAGATCTCAAGAAGCCCTCGCATCCGCCCCCGAAGTTATTCGTTGGCGCTGTGGGTGTTCCAATCAAATGGACCAAGGCAGCATTGGCGTTTTTCATCGTGGCTATGGTGATATCAGCAGGTTTCTCGAGAGATAATGTCGAGGAAAATATCGATCTTTTGGAAATGGCCCCCTCAGAAGGAGCTGATGGTAAACCTGTGATGGCGGTTGATAAGATGAATGATTATTCCAATGAATTCGAAGCCGGGCAACCCGGCTTCCTGCTCATAGATGATGCCAAACTCTCAGCTGACCCTTCTCTGCTCGACTTGACCGTAAATGACCCCTATGACAGTCTGAAAGGGATTGAAGCGCTGGAGCAGAATTGTAACCGTGTGAATCAAACTACTGCCGTATCAATAGTTTTCCTGATGAAGGCTATAGCCGTAGGTGTGAATGTCTCCGGGCAACCGATTGTCGACATTCTCGAAGAATGGCCTTTACCTCCTCAAATACAGGATGTTGTTGCTTTCATCTTCGGCCGTGAAGTTGCGGGCAACGGATCATTCTGGGAGACACTCGCGGCTTTGGATGGTGCTCCATCCGGTGATGATCAGGCTCATAATTTCCTGATTTACATCTTCTACAACAGCATGACTACAGAAATGAGAGAGTTGTTCATCTCCTCAGACTATGATCGTAGCCTGATCTACATCGATATGCCGTTCATGGATGTGAAGAACACCGAGAAAGCCACCAATGAAGTAAATCACTGGGTCGATGTAACTGAGGGGGTCAAGGCCTCGGACCTAGTCGGTGTGGCTTCGGTGACCATTGCTGTCAACAGCCTGATTGTTGATTCACAATGGACCTCTCTTGGATTTGCTCTCCTAGCTACCATCCTAGCATTGAGTCTGGTGTTCAGAGACCTTCGTTTCGCATTATTGACTACGGTACCAGTCGGTTTCACCGTGGCTATGCAATGGCTGGCGATGGATACGCTAGGAGTCCCGCTCTCACTAGTCACCGTGATGGTAGGGTCGATTCTCGTCGGAGTCGGCATAGATTTCTCCATCCACATTGCAAATCGAGTGAAGGAACAAGGAGGTACGATTGAAGCCGTTAGAGTTGCTTGTGCCAGTACCGGTATGAGTTTGTTCGAAGCGGTGACTGTCACTGCATTCGGACTATTCTCGGCGTATTTGATTCCGATTCAAGCGATTAAGCCATTCGTCACCGTGGTAATCTTGCTCCTAATTGTCGCCGCTCTCTCCGCCTTGCTGCTTCTCCCTGCAGTATTTTCGCTGCTTATTAAGGCCAATGTGAGTCTCACTGGTGGTGTCGAGACGATGGTCAGAACTGCTGGGCTCAGGCGGGCTGTGGCTAAGGACGAAGTAGACTCAATTGACGCTACTCTCCTAATTGGAACCTCCGATGATGCGTGGTGAGATATATTATGCACCATCTGTGCATCGAATGACCAATGGCATTCTGGCTGATGAAGAGTGAACCGCATGTGTATCCGTGGGAACAACTCGTAAGTGACGGAGAAACGCATTGGGATGGAGTAAGGAACTATCAGGCTAGGAATATCATGAGAGATGATATGAAAGTAGGGGATTTTGTTCTATTCTACCACTCAAACTGCAAACCACCACATGTAGCTGGAGTAGCCAGAGTGTGTCGTGAAGCATATCCAGATTTCACCGCACTCGACACTGATTCAAACTACTTCGACCCAAAGTCATCTCCCGACAATCCAAGATGGATGATGGTGGACATAGAAGCAGTTGAACAATTACCTGATACAGTCCCCCTAGGAGACATGAGAGAAAATCCGGAACTCAATGGAATGCCGCTGCTCCAGAGGGGTCAGAGATTGTCTGTACAGCCTGTTTCAGAACAGCATTTCGAGACTGTATGTGGTATGGGTGGTCTCGACCCATCTTCATTGTAGTGGGCGCGTCCTCGGTGGACGCTCGTCACCAAAGATGTAAGTCACCGATCTCCTCCGCCCCGCTATCCCAAGGCATCCAGTGTCCCCGGTCGGGTTGCTCGCTTCCGCGCCTGACCTGGTTCCCGGGCATGAGGCTGTCCTTGTTCCCCTCCGGAAACGATTCCAGCCAACCTGGATCTCTTGGGGGCGAGGCATCGACGTTAACCGGTGAGACACCAATGGCTCGTCTGCGCCGCCCTCGGACTTCAGGCCCCCTTTATCGACGA
>Ga0209034_10000505_pt1 | contig 19677 bp, 16 predicted proteins | sample MarorgKNORR_S2LV_2_FD_188219 | JGI IMG/M metagenome (GOLD analysis project Ga0209034, IMG submission 188219) | Marine microbial communities from the Southern Atlantic Ocean, analyzing organic carbon cycling - 250m_A/KNORR_S2/LV (SPAdes) (version 2) | ecosystem: Environmental > Aquatic > Marine...
TTTAGGTGAACCAAGTGGAGATTATAGTCTTGATACGTTGCCGGATGGGGTACTAACCGGGAATAATGGTCCTCAAACTAGAGGCGCAATGACTCCGGCGGAACGTGCCGCCGTGCTAGATGAGAGGCTGCGGCGAGGGTATGAAACTTTTGATGGTTTCATCCTCAGTGAGAGAGAGCGCGCTCAGAATGAGAGTAATGCGGCTGGCAGTGCTCAGCCAGGAGGCGGACCCACAGGAGGTGGAGGTGGCCAAAACCAGCCTCAGACTCTCGAAGAAGCGAGTGGGCAGCCTTCCGGCGCAGTAGTTACCTCACAGTCGGCCTCGACGCGACCGGAGGAGAACCAGACTTTTGCCCCGCCAGAAGATATACCCAGCGGCCGCGATGATGATGTAGTGGCGCGACAGATAAGAGAGGCAGCCATGAGTGAGCCGGACCCTGAATTGCGTGAGGCACTTTGGGATGAGTACAGGAATTATACAGGCATCGGTGAAGAGCAATGAAAGCGATAAGACAAATTTTAAGAAATCAAACCGGGTTGATATTGATAGCATTTATCGCAAGCGCCTGCGCTACGCATACCGTAAAGACAACCGTCTACACTCCGGTCATCAGCGACAGCCAGAACGTGTCTGAAGACTTTTTGCTAGATGTAGGTATTGCCATCTTTGATCCAGGTATTGATGAAATAAAGAGGGGCGAAGAGGAAATCACCAACCATGATATTAGGGTGGCAGAATCCCGTTATGCCCCATACCTACTTTCCGAAACATTGCAGCGGTCGGGCAACTGGGGAATCGTCAGACTAATGCCTAACAACGCTAGTCCGATGGACGTGTTGATGAATGGTACCGTCTTGCAGTCAGACGGTGAGACCATGAGTCTCCGAATTTCAGTATCCGACAGCACGGGACGTGCTTGGTATACCAAAGTGTATGACCAGGCGATTAGCCAGTTCAGCTACGATCCGTCGCAGCGCCAGCAAAATGACCCGTTTCAGATCCTCTACAACAATATCGCCAATGACCTGTTAGCGTTTAGGAAAGCAAATATTTCCGACCAACAAATCGTTGAGATACGAACTATCTCCGAGATTCTTTTCGCACAACGGTTTTCGCCCGAAATATTCGATACTTATTTAACAGAAGATCGCCGAGGTAATATTCAGATTGTTTCCCTGCCTGCTGAGAATGATCCTCTGTTAGGCCGAGTTCGTGATATCCGGGAGAGGGATTTCATGTTTATTGATACTGTTCAAGATTATTACGCGACCTACGTAAGACAAATGCGCTTGCCTTATGATTCCTGGCGGGAACAGAGTTATCATGAAACTCTTGAGTTACGCGAACTTAGAGAGTCTGCTAGGCGCCGGTTTATTGGTGGAGCTGCAGCTGTTATCGCCGGCGTGGCGGCGGCCACTAACGGGGGCAACTACGCCTCGCAGGTTGGTGGAATAAGCGCTGCTAGCGCTGGTGCTTACTTGATAAAAAGCGGTTTTGATAAGCGGGCCGAAGCGCAAATGCATATGGAGGCCTTAGAAGAGCTTGGACAGTCCCTTGAAGACGAAGTTGCGCCACAGGTGATAAACCTGGAGGACCGCACGATTACACTGACGGGTTCAGTCGAAGAGCAGTATGGCCAATGGCGAGAGATACTGGCAGATCTTTATGCTACAGAAGTAGGCGAGCTGTAATTGTTGCAATCTCTCCAAGTGGACTATTTCATCCGTAGAAAAAAATATGTCAGAGAAAGACGTCGACAAAATTGAGCCCGTTGATTTTGATCTTAACGAAGGCCTGCTGTTTCCCAATAAATCTGTTGTCGTAAATACAAATCAGCCTCCTGTTTGGATCTGGATCGGATTGGCCCTACTGATCGTGGTCGCATTGGTAGTAGTCTTTGTTCTTCCTGCTGTTGTAACTGAATATGAACTTCCGCTTGAACGGCGTATCGACCCAACATCAGCACAAACCACTGTTGCCCCAGTAAATCCTGTAATAACTGTTTCACCGTTCGAAGAAGCTCAACGTTCACTCGAACGCAAGGAGGCGCAGGATGTGTTGGCCGTTCTATTGGAGAAACAAGGGGAACTCGACACACTGGAAGTGGAACGGTGGGGGCAGGCAGAGTATGAAGCCGCGCTGGAAGAAGCCAGTTTTGGTGATGAATATTACCGAACTCAGGACTTTGTGCTGGCGACCGAATCTTATACGCGAGGGCGAGATGGTTTGATTGAATTGCTCAATTCGGTTCCAACGGTTATGGCACAAACTATGGTTGATGCTCAGAAGGCGCTCGATGAAGCAGATTCACTGACTGCTCAGGGTAAGTATTCATTGGCATTACTCTTTGATTCGGAGAACGAACAAGCGCAGATAGGCCTAGGGCGTGCCCGGGTATTAGATCAAGTAACTGCGCTTTTCAATGACGCTGAAGTGCTTTATGAGGACGGGGAGATGCAAGCGGCAAGGAATATTTACCAGCAAATCCTCAGTCTGGACAGCTACCATGAAAAAGCTAATGAAAGAGCGAACGAAGTAGCGGCCCAAATAACCGAAAATGAGTTTGCAGCTATTATGTCTCAGGGTTATGCCTTTCTTGAGAGTGGTAATCCGGAACGAGCGATTACCACATTTCAACAAGCAGCAAACCTAGGTGTTAGACGGGAGCAGGCGCTGGCAGCAATAATTCAGACCGAAACAGAAGTAGCCAACGCCCAAATAAACGACATAAGGTTGCTTATTAGCGCAGCAGAGAGTCAGGAAAAATGGCAGGCAGCAGTTGACGAATACGATAAGGTTTTGGCTATAGATTCCAATCTATTATTTGCCATAGATGGCAGAGACTACGCGGACAAACGTGCACGACTCGACCGGCTTTTAGTAGACGCCAATGGAAACCCGGAGCGATTTGCTGAAGACGAGGTGTTTCAGCAAACTCTCAACGTCTATTATACCGGACGCGCTGTTGAGGGCCCCGGTCCCAGGTTGGTCGAACAGCTCGATGAGTTGCAGATATTGCTTGAAAATTCCCAGGTTCCCCTCGATATTCAACTTGTTTCTGATAATCTTACAGATGTGACTTTGCTTAGGATCGGCAATATCGGGTCATTCGAACAACATTCCGTATCTCTGAAACCGGGGCGCTATGTTGCCGTGGGACGGCGTGCGGGTTACCGCGAAGTTCGGGAAGAATTCACCGTTGGTTTCGGGCTTACCCCCGTTTCAGTTGTTGTGCAATGCGAAGAACGCATCGTCATCAGTAACAGGCGATGAACAATGGGAAAGACCGATGACGATAAAGTGCAAGGCCGTATCGCTCCTATAACCCCGATAGACTTTACCCCTAATGACGGAAAGGGGCCAAAAGTCACATATAAATTTAGATGGGCTCATCTTGCAGTTGCTGTATTTGCCATTATCTCGGTTGTCGCAGGATGGTTTGTTTTAACTGCAAAATCCGTTTTTGTGGAAATTGATCCAATTACTGCACAGATAGAGATTGAGGGCGGGTTCAAGGTAAGGCTTGGACAGCGTTATCTGATTCGCAGTGGCTCCTACGAATTAACCCTTCGCAACGACGGGTATCACGATTCAGTCACGCAGTTGTTGGTTAGTGCTGATCAATCCCAGACTCATGGATTCGTCATGCGTAAGCTGCCTGGCATTATATCCATTGTGTCGGATCTTGTTGATGGCGCCAGAGTGCAGATTGATGGAGTAGACATTGGTCTAACACCCCTCAGTGGAGTGCTTGTTGAACCGGGTGATCATCAAATGACTATCTCAAAAGAACGTTATCTGGATTATAGCGAAACCATTTCTATTGAAGGACGGTCGGTTGAACAGGGTTATCAAGCTATCCTTGAGCCAGCTTGGGCAGTGGTCACTCTTTCTACTGAGCCAGCCGGAGCAGATGTCTTGGTAGATGGAGAAGTTGTTGGTGCGACGCCAATTAACGTAGAAGTTTTGCAAGGACGGCGTGATGTGACCCTTAAACTTTCTGGGCACAAAGCGTGGCAAGACGATTTCGATGTTATTGCCGGTGAGGACTTTACCGTGCCGAGGGTAAACCTGGAACCAGCAGATGGACTGGTCTTTATTCGCAGCAATCCTACTGCAGCTAGCCTCACAATCGGCGGCGATTACCAAGGTTTAACTCCACTAGAGGTGGCGTTGCCCCCCGGTCAAAACCACGAATTAACCTTCTTCAAGAATGGCTACTATTCTAAGAAAACCACTATACGTACCCAACCGAATCAGGAACGGGAACTCAATTTGGAATTGGATCCTGTGCTGGCCAGCGTCAGCGTTATAGCTGACCCAGTAGATGCAGAACTTTATGTCAACGGTGCGTTTCGTGGGTTGGCGAATCAGTCAATCGAACTGATGGCTGCCAGCCAACAGATTGAAATTCGCAAAGCTGGTTATGTGCCTTATACCACTGAGTTTACTTCTCGTCCTGGATTGGATCAGATGATTCGCGTAACGCTCAAGTCGCTGGAACAAGCTCGGCAAGAACAGATCAAGCCAATAATTGCAACTGCTGCGGGTCAGTCACTGAAACTTTTCTATCCGGGTGCCTTTACGATGGGAGCTTCCCGGCGTGAAGCCGGGCGGAGACCAAACGAGAATCTGCGGGATATTCAACTGGAGCGGCCGTTTTATATTTCTTACCGTGAAGTTTCAAATTCCGAGTACAGGCTATTCGATAGCGAACATTCATCTGGGACTGTGTCAGGAGTGACATTAGATAACGAAGCTCAGCCGGTGGTGCGTGTAAGCTGGACCCATGGAGCACTATACTGTAATTGGTTGAGCCAACAGGAGGCCTTGCCACCTTTTTATGAGGTAAATGCGGAAAATGAAGTGGTTGGATTTAATCCGGAATCTTCAGGCTATCGCCTACCTTCCGAAGCGGAATGGTCTTGGGTAGCGCGAACCGAAAGTAGCGGTAATACCATCAGGTACCCTTGGGGCAACCAGCTGCCGCCACCAGAGCAGGCGGGTAATTTCGCCGACGTAACAGCATCCCAATACTTGGGTGAGATCATGTTCGATTACGATGATGGGTATTTTGCTACCGCGCCAATTGGATCGTTTACCCCTAATCAGCATGAGATATTGGACATGGCCGGTAATGTGGCAGAATGGGTGCATGATTTTTACGGTTCAGTTGGGTCACTGGGTGGTGTCGAAGTAGATCCTTTAGGACCAGAAGACGGGCAGTTCCACGCCATCCGTGGTTCTAGTTGGGCCCATGGCTCCATCACTGAAATACGGTTGTCGTTTCGCGATTTCGGCATTGAACCACGAGATGATGTTGGTTTCCGAATAGCTCGCTATCTAGAGGAATAACCCATGCAAAAAATATTTGTGGCCTATCTACTGTTATTTTCGCAAGTTATATGGGCGGCCGAAAACGCAACCGAGCAACCGACAGAAGACCAAGTCAATGAAGAGGCGACACTCGATACTGAATTAACTTCTGAAGAAATAACGGCTAATGAAAGCGATGATCTAGGGTCTGGCAACGGCGAAGATGAGGAAGAATCTGAAGAAGAAGGGCAGTCGAATGGACGCTTTATTCCCACAGAGCAGATTTCTCAGGACTTGGGCGTTTCCTTTCCAGTCGATATTTAGAGAGCAATAATCAAGAGAGGGTTCGGTAGTATTATGAAACAAGGTTCGTTATACGAAGCACTTTTTCAGATTGGTGCACTCATTCTCGCGGGGATTATAGTTCACGCGACATATGTAACGTTGATTCGCCCTAATGCCGAATTGATCCAAGAACAACAAAATGTTTTACAACAGACGGATGAAAATTTTGTTCCGGAGCGCTCAGTATTCATCATACTGAGGGATTTCGAACAGGAGACTTGCATCATTTTAATGTTGTGGGCAGTTGCCATCATCGGGATGAAAACTCAGAGTACGCTCCGGGAGCGAGCTCTTCTTGATCGCACACTGATTCAAGTTTCTGACGGCATGAGTATTCTGCCAGAAGATTCGCGTAACTACGCGAGACCCGTGCAGGCGCTGCCGGAAAAAGAAAGAGCTTACTTATTACCAAGGGCAATACTAGCTGGGTTGCACAGGTTTCAAAGTACACGCAATATTCAGGATGTGTCTACAACCGTGAAGGACGCTTGTGAGACTGAAGCCGATCGTATGGAAACCGAGTTAACGATCGTACGCTACATCGCATGGGCAATTCCTTCAATTGGGTTCCTTGGCACGGTTCGTGGTATCGGCACAGCACTGGGCCAGGCGTACCAGGCGGTCAGCGGAGATATCGTTGGAGTTACCGTTAGCCTAGGAGTGGCTTTTAATTCCACCTTTGTTGCCTTAGTAGTGAGCATCTTCTTGATGTTTTTGCTACACCAACTGCAATTATTGCAGGACAGGCTGGTTTTGGATTGCCAGAACTACTGTGACGAAAGCCTGATCAGACACCTTCAAGTACCGGAAAAGGATAGCTAGGTATGAGCCTGAAGGTCATAGAGTTAAACGACAGTAGCATTAGTGTTGGTAATGAGGATGGTATTATTGCTCAAAGCCCCGGATTTGCACTTGCAGCTGGAAATACCCTCGAAATCGGTGAGGCCGCTGAACAACAAGCACGTCTCCAGCCAACCAATAGTTACAACAAGTATTGGCATGAGCTGAACCTAGAGCCACTTTCCCATGGGAACAACATAAGGCATTTCGCCGACATCGCTTACGCGCAATTGCTGCATCTTGCAGAGATAGGTCAAATTGATTCTGATGTCATCTTTGCTGTGCCAGGAAGTTTTACCCGGCAGCAATTGGCGATCCTTCTTGGGTTAACTAAGCAGTGTCCCTTCACTCCAGTTGGAGTTGTCAATTCTGCACTGGCCACCGCTAGCATAGGTGACCATTCAGAAAGTACTGTCTACGCAGATATCCAACTTCACCAAGTAGAACTAACAAAATTGAGCTTTTCGGGAGGGGAACTGTCGATTGATTCCGTGATCCAGGTACCCGGAGTGGGTACTCAGAATTTCATGGATTCGATGATGCAGTTAGCTACTAGGTTATTTATTCAACAATGCCGGTTTAATCCGCAACATAATGCTGCCTCAGAGCAACAACTCTACAACGAATTACCTTCCTGGTTGCGGCAAAGTGATGGGGATCACGGTAGTTTGATGATGGAATTGAAAACTGATGAAGCGGTGCATACGGCCAAAATGCCTCGTGAAAATCTGGTAAGTAGTTTGAATGGGCATTACCAAATAATAAGGCAGCAGATTGCGGCGTTGGCCACCGAGCACGGTGTTCGCATTTTGGTCAATTCCCGCATGTCCACATTGCCTGGATTTGTTGCTTCATTGCAGGAGCTCCCCAACTTAGCAGTATTGGATCCACATATCGTGAACTCTGCCTGCTATGAGTTCCGTGGCTCGATTATTAGTGGTCAAGAAGGAATTCACCTGGTTGATAAACTACCAGTCAAGGCAAAAACAAAAGGCCGGGCACTGTCTGCTAAGAGCGCAGAACAAGACCATGACGAGCAAAGGAACCAACCGACTCACGCCCTGTATTCGTGCCGGGCGCTGACAGTAGGTGCTATCGAGATTACGAATCAGTCACGACTAAATGGTCATGCAGCCACTGCACAATCCATTGTGATGTCGTTGCCAGGCCTACCAGAAAAGCTAGGCCGCATCGAAAAGCGTCCCGAGGGCATTTTTCTGGATTGTTGGGACAACGAGGTTTTATTGAATAACAATCGAGTTAGTGGCCAGCAACCACTCAAAATTGGTGATCGAATTCAGTTTACAGAAGACAGTGAAGAAATTTGCTTAATACAGGTTAATAATAATGTCGTCTAAGACCAAGGCCAAAAGGCGTAAAGTCAATCCGCTTAGCCTTTCTTTCCTCGACGTCATGTTTTGTGGCTTCGGTGCTGTGATTCTTATTTTCCTTATCTTGGATCACGCTAGCACGGTTTCACCTGTTAACCAAAGCCGTGAACTTACTGCTGAAATTGACCTGTTGCAAGAAGAGATAAGGGAAGGCGAACTCGGATTGGTGCAAATTCGTAATACCGTTTCTGATGTTAGCTTCGAAGTAGTCGAAGCGCAGGGGCTGGCGCGCCAGATTCAGGAACAGATTGATACGTTTCTACAAGAATTGGCCGCCCTAGAGAACTCCAGTCTTGCCACTGAAGAAGATATTGCTAAATTGCGTGCCGACATCCGATCGCTGGAAGAAGAATTGTTGAGATTGCAGGCCAGCGCTCTCGAATACGAGGGAAGCAACGTCCGCCAGTTTCTGGGCGACGGCAACAGGCAGTACTTATCTGGACTGTATCTTGGTGGTCAGCGTATCTTAATTTTAATGGATAGCTCGGCCAGCATGCTAGACAGTAGTCTTGTTAACATTATAAGAACGCGCAATATGGCTGATGAACAGAAAAGGAATGCACCAAAGTGGCAACGTGCTGTGAATAGCGTAGACTGGATCACTACCCAGTTGCCTATAACTAGTCAGTATCAGATATGGAACTTCAGTACGACATATGCCAGCGTTCTGGCGGGTACCGAAGATATATGGCTGGAGGTAGCTGACCGGGAACAGCTCGATGGAGCTATTGAAAACGTGAAAAACATCGTCCCTGAGAATGGGACGAATATGGAACAGGCATTCAGGGCTGTCGCAAATATGTCACCCATGCCAGATAACATTTTCTTAATTACGGATGGTCTGCCAACCATAAACGGCAGAGGATCAGTTAAGGCCTTGGTTACCCCTAGAGAAAGGATGGAACTTTTTGAAGATGCAGTTGGGGAATTACCCAACGGTATTCCGGTCAATATTATATTGATGCCATTGGAAGGAGATCCAAGTGCAGCTGCCGTATTCTGGCAACTGGCCCAGTACACTCAGGGTTCGTTTTTAACACCCTCTAAGGATTGGCCCTAAATGACGGCGGAAATTCTGAATAGATGAAAAGACGCAAGAACAGAGAGACAGATGGTTTTACCGTTTCCTTCCTAGATGTCGCATCTTGTGGTTTCGGTGCCATGATCATCCTATTGATGATCACTAAATCTTCGGCTCCGGTAACAATCGAGTTTGCCGACGTTACGCCGGAGGGTTCTATTACGGAGCTTCAAGAACAACTCTTCACCATACGCGGCGAAACTACTATTCTAAATCGTGAAATGAATGCTAAGCATGAGCAGTTATCGGCTCTGACTGAGCGCATTGCCCGTCTAAGGCGAGACCTAGATGACATTGAAGGTCGCTTCCAAAGTTCGCGACAGCTCTCTGATGAGGTTACTGATGAGATTGGACGTATGGCAATCGCCCGTCAGACTCTAACCGACGAAATGGAACGGCTCTTGGCAAACAGCGCAGCGCCTCCTGACAATGCGATTGGAGGAGTGCCTGTCGATAGTGAGTATGTCATTTTCGTAATCGATACTTCAGGCAGTATGTTTAACAATCCGAGTTGGAACAAAATGCTAGGGGTCATTGAAGATACACTTAATGTATACCCCGAAGTGAAGGGTATTCAGGTAATGAATGACATGGGCGACTATATGTTCGATTCTTATCGGGGCGATTGGATACCCGATACACCCGGACGCCGTAACCAGATAATTTCTTCGTTAAGAACCTGGAACCCCTATAGCAATAGTAGCCCGGTAGAAGGAGTCACTCGCGCTATTAATACCTTCTATGCGCCTGATAAGAAAATCAGCATATACGTTCTTGGTGACGACTTTCAGCCTGGCGGGTCTATTCAAGAGGTAATGAGGACAATTGACCGAATAAATGTAGAAGATGCTAATGGAGATCGTCTCGTACGTATCCATGGCATAGGTTTTCCAACAATTTTCGCTGGCCCATCCCGCTTCCAACAGAGCGTTTATCGATATTCGACCCTAATGCGGGAGATGACACAGCGAAATGGTGGTACATTTGTAGGTCTTAATGATTACCAATAATGGTGATAGAGGAAAATTCAGGAATAAATCGACCAGTGAGAACCGATAAGAACATGTATTTTAGTATGGCGCTCCTATTCGTAGCCTTGGCGCTGTCCGGCTGCGGGGTCAGTAATGTCGTCATTGAAGGTAGTTTTCCAACTCCAAATATAAATAAGATTCCAGTCGCCGTAGCTGTCTACTACGACGATGCCCTGAGGGAGTTTTCTTATATGGAGTATTCTGAAACTGGACAGGAAGAATTCAATATAGAAAGTGGCCAATCGCACATGGAACTCTTTAATGCAGTTTTGCCGGCTATGTTTGATCGGGTTATTTTTGTGGATAGCGTGGAAGACGCGAGAGCTGAAGGTGTTGATGCAGTATTCGCCCCAGTCATCGAAGAATTTCAGCTCGCACTCCCGACTAAGACTAAGCTGGATGTTTATGAAGTCTGGATTAAGTATAACATGCGGTTGTTAACCTTAGAGGGTGACTATATTGCTGATTGGATATTAACTTCTTACGGTAAAACCCCGACAGAGACTTTCGGTTCTGTGGTAGCTGGCATAAATGAAGCCGCGATCGTCGCGTTGCGTGACCTCGCATCAAGTTTTTCACTGAGCTTTGGCCAAGTCCCGGAAGTTCGAGACTGGTTAAGCAGCCTTCAAAGTTAGGCTTTTCAGAAAAGGTTTATTGTGAATTCTTATTTAGATACTACTAATCAAAAACCGCGGGACTTTCTAATCGTATTATTGGCAATATTCGCTTCGTGTACGAGTACAACTGTCGACGAATTTCGACAAGGAGAAACAGGGATTGAAAGCGATGAATCCGTAGTAGTTCTAGGAAGGAGGCAGGCTAGTGACTACGAGACTCGCTCCGAGTTCGTGGAATGCGTTGGAGAACGAATGACGCGTGGTACCGGTGCTATTAGCATAGTTCCGGAGCGGCAATTCATCGATTCCATGTTTCCATGGTTCGAACCACGCACTGCACCTTTGCGCACCCGTGACCTTGAATTGTTGATGACAGAAGATGTGGTTGCTAGGAAAATGGACGAATTTGGAATCCGTTACATTGTCTGGCTCGATGGCGTCACCGAAACTAGGGATCGAGCCGGTTCCCTGTCCTGTGCTATAGCTCCCGGTGGAGGAGCTTGTTTTGGAGGGTTAACCTGGGAAGATGATGCTAATTTCACTGCCATGGTTTGGGATGTTGGATCACTTGCCACCGTGGGAACGATTAGTGCTGACGCGACTGGACAATCTTTTATGCCCGCATTGGTAGTGCCTATTCCTCTTATAGCAAGGGTTGAAGCCAACGCTTGTCAACGCTTGGCCGACCAGTTAAAACAGTTTGTCAATGGCATCTAAGCAGGAGCTGCTCCTTTCAAAATAAGCAGCACATATTATGATCAATCTAAGTTTCTGTAACGTTGAATTTTCCTCTTCTGCCCGAAACCGCATTAGAAACACTGTGATAGCTGGGTTTATTTTTTTAACTCTGGTGTTTCTCACCTCCTGTTCTGTCAATCCAGCGACTGGATCTGCAAACTTGGTATTGATGTCTGAAAACAAGGAGAAAGAAATCGGACAGGAAGAACACGAGAAAGTCCTTTCCAGTCAGCCACTTTTCGAAGACGAAGAATTACTTGCTTACGTGACAGAGGTTGGCAATCGGGTGGCTAAGGTCAGCCATCGTCCTAATCTTGAGTATACATTCAATATCATCGACAGCCCTGACATCAATGCCTTCGCATTACCTGCCGGGTACGTGTATGTAAATCGCGGCCTATTAACTTTTATGAATTCTGAAGCTGACCTCGCAGCTGTGCTAGCACACGAGATAGGCCATATAACGGCTAGACACGCTGTACAGCAACAAGCACGAGGTGCGTTGGCGAATGTCGCATCTACAGTCGGCGGGCTTGTGACCGCTGTCGCCACGGGGAGTAGTTATGTTGGCTCACAAATCAGCCAGGTCGCTTCTATCTGGGCTCAGACAGGTCTAAGCGGATTCGGCCGTGAAATGGAGCTGGAAGCCGACCAGCTTGGGGCCGAATATCTCGTAAATGCGGGCTACGATCCGTCCGCTGTCATTGATGTAATTACCGTACTGAAAAACCAAGAAGACTTTAATCGCCGAGTCTCAGGTACCGGTCGCGGGTATCATGGACTTTTTGCAACGCACCCGCGGAATGATACGCGACTCCAACAGGCGATTGCTGCTGTAGGTCAGCTAGAAGACACTGAAGTAACCCAGGAAAACGATGAAAGATTTCGCCAGTTTATCGACGGGTTGATCATAGGCAATAGTAATGCATCGCAGTCTGCCGAGGCCCGTAACCGCTATTACCAGACTTTATTAGGTTACACCTTGGTCTTTCCTGACGCATGGGAAGTTTCAGAGACGACCACTACAGTTACGGCGGGGTCAGATATGGGTTCTCTTAAAATTGAAGCCCAGCGTCTGCAAGACAATGTAGAACCGCGGGTATTTATTAGGGACAATCTTGGGATTACCAATCTTCAGAAATCGGAACCTCTCTCACAATACCGGTTGATTGGCCATACAGGAGTGACGGGCTCCTCGGAGAATAATACCTCAGAGCGTGTGGCGGCAATCTATTTTGGCCCGCGAGTTTTTATCTTTCGAGGGGAAGTGGAAGACGGCAGTGACAATAATGAAATCGACGAACTTCTACTAGCCTCTATTAGATCATTCAGAGCTATCCAACGTGGTGAAACCTCTTCCGGGAGTGAACTCAAAATCAAGTACGTTCAGGCTAGCGAGTACTTTGATTTCGAAGTGGTTGCTCGATCCAGTAAGATTAGTCAATACCCGGAAGAAACATTACGTATTCTCAATGGGTACTACCCAATTGGTACTCCTGAAGCTGGGGAATGGATTAAACTCGTAGAATAGATAGCTTTCTTTCGATAGTCTGAGAATTCCTGCTAATCCTTGGAATTAGGCGACTTCAAATACTGTTAACTATCAGGATCAAGCACGATACCGGGTTTCAAGTGGAGCTTGAACAGCAACGTATTAAAATGGCAGCTTCAGACAATATTCTGGTAATTGGCCCCTCTTGGATTGGCGATATGGTCATGGCCCAGACTCTTTTCAAATGTCTTAAGCAGAATGAGTCGCAATGCACTTTGACAGTAATGGCCTCTAACTGGGCTATGCCCCTGTTAGCAAGAATGCCGGAAGTTGATGCAAGTATTGATGCACAGTTTGGTCATGGAGAGCTTAAACTCGGTGCTCGGCGCAGAATAGGAAGGTCACTAAAACCGTCCAACTTTACCAAGTCAATAATATTGCCGAATTCATTCAAGTCCGCACTCATTCCGTTTCATGCTGGTATTCCCAGTCGCATTGGCTGGGGAGGCGAGTGGCGATACCCCCTGCTAACTGATTGCCGCAGACTTGATAGGCGCAAGTTTCCCTTAATGGCACAGCGCTTCGCAGCGTTAGCATTTGCCAGTAACAGTCAGCCGCCAGAATCGATTCCCTATCCTAGGCTTCAGGTTGATGCTATTGATGTAAAGGAAGTGCTAGTTGACTTTGGACTAGAAGAACACGGCAAAATACTCGCTATTTGCCCAGGCGCTGAATACGGTGAAGCAAAGCAGTGGCCATCTGAACATTTTGCAGAAGTGAGTAATACTCTTATTGCGGAAGGTTGGCAGGTATGGATATTGGGATCTACAAAAGATGCTCTCGTGGCCGAAGCTATAATCACAGAGATTAATACAGAGAATCATGAATTCTGTGTCAACCTTACTGGCAAGACTACTCTTGACCAAGCGATTGACTTGATGTCGGTGACTAGCGTTGTTGTATCCAATGATTCTGGACTTATGCATATCGCTTCAGCATTGAGAAGGCCAGTTGTTGGTTTATTCGGGTCCACATCTCCACGTTTTACGCCACCTTTGACTGAAAGGGTAAAGTTGCTTGCTACAGATATAGAGTGCCGACCCTGTTTTAAGCGAACTTGTCGTTACGGACACCGCCGATGTTTAACTGAACTGGAACCATCACTAGCAATTATGGCGGTACACCAGTTAGCTGATGAATAATCTTACGAAATAATGCGCGTACTGATCATAAAGGTTTCCTCTCTGGGAGATATCATTCATACGCTTCCAGCTGTTACGGATGCACATTTAGCGCACAAAAACCTCGTTTTTGATTGGGTAGTCGAAGAAAATTTCCTTGAAGTGCCAAGTTGGCATCCAGCTGTCGACAAAGTAATACCAGTGGCAATAAGGCGTTGGCGGCGCAACGTCGTTAAGGCGTACTTTAATCACGAGTTCCGGGCGTTTAAGCGGACCCTTCAGGGAATTCACTACGATTTGGTTATCGATGCACAAGGCTTGATCAAAAGTGGTTTGATTAGCCGGTTGTCCCGAGGTCTTACGATTGGGTTGAATAACCATACGATTCGTGAACCACTTGCGACTCTCTTTTATAATAAGGTTTATTCAGTACCTCGGACCGAGCACGCTGTCGATCGAATTAGACAATTGTTTTCTAGGGCGCTGAAATATAATTACGATACAAGAGTTGCAGATTATGGCATCGATATAAACCGTATAGCCGGCGAGCATCCTGTAAATGAAAAAAAACAAGTAGTGTTTTTGCATGGTACTACCTGGCTAACCAAGCACTGGCCAGAGCTGTATTGGCGCCACCTCGCACATATTGCCACAGAATCAGGATATCAAGTGCTACTACCATGGGGAAACTTGGAGGAGCGAAGAAGAGCTGAATTCATTGGTAAAGATAATGGGCTGGTAACTATTTTGGATAAGCAGACGTTGTCTGGTCTCGCTCAAAAGATTAATGCATCTTGCGGCGTAATCGCAGTTGATACCGGGCTCGGGCACTTGGCGGCGGCATTAGCCAAACCGACATTATCCCTTTATGGGCCAACAAACCCTGGATTGTCTGGTACTTATGGAGCCAAGCAACTACACTTAAATTCAGATTTTAGCTGTGCCCCTTGTGTCATGAAAGTTTGTGGCTACTCCGGAGCTGGTGTTAATGACGATTTCAAAGGACAAACATTCGCAGTAATCCCCCCCTGTTTTTCATCTCATAAACCGGAGAATGTCTGGCAACGATTCGAAAACTTGTTGCAAGAATAACAAGCGCTGATGAAGCTGAGCTTTCTTATTTATTCCTATTTCCCATATGGTGGACAACAACGCGACTTTTTTCGAATTGTCCAAGAATGCGCCAAAAAAGGTCATCAACTAGATGTTTACGCACTGCGGTGGCAAGGCGAAGTACCGGAATATATCAATCTCATTAAAGTACCCGTTCGCGCGCATACCCGGATAAAACTCTATCAACGTTTCACAGCTTGGGTAGAACAAAAGTTGTCAGAAAAGCCGCCACATCCTGTTATTGGCCTCAGTAAGATGCCACTGCTGGATTTCTATTTTGCCGCAGATCCTTGTTTTGTCGAGAAAGCACAAACTCAGCGCAGCGCGTACTACAAAATAACCGGAAGGTATCGGCATTTTAAAAAATATGAGGAAGCGGTATTTGGGGCAGGTAGTAACACTGAGGTTTTTATTCTTTCGCCACAGCAGCGCCGTGCTTTTGAAAAATATTATCCGGATTGTGGCCACCGACTACATGAAGTTCCTCCAGGTATCTCTCGCGACCGGCAGTTAAATGATCGGAGTTCTTTAATGCGCCGTGAATTCCGTCAGCAGTTTGGAATTGGTGATAATGAAAAACTAATTCTCCAGATTGGTTCCGGGTTCAAGGTTAAGGGGGTAGATAGATCGTTACTTGCTATCGCATCGTTACCAAGTGAAGTGCGTGACAGTACTAAATTCATGTTGGTAGGGCAGGATAAATCCATCAGATTTCAGAATCAGGCAATAGATCTAGGAATAAATAACCAAGTCCAGATTCTCTCGGGAAGAGATGACGTACCGAGGTTCTTAGCGGGAGCCGATATACTTCTGCATCCCGCTTACATCGAGAGTGCAGGTTATGTGTTGGTCGAAGCCACTATCGCTGGTCTCCCAGTGCTAACTACTGCCAGCTGCGGATATTCTTTTCACATTGCAAAAGCACAATCGGGGGAAGTATGTAGTGAGCCTTTTAGGCAGGAGGAGCTTAATGCCCGGTTACTAGATATGATACAAAAGCTTGGCACAGCCTCCTGGTCAGCTAATGGTCTGAAGTACGGAAGGGAAACAGATCTCTATACTCTGCCAGAAACCGTTACAGACCTGATCGAACAACTCGCAATAAAGAATCATTGACGCAAAGCTATGTTCTACTTTAACGAAGAGTTTGCACAGAGTTTTCATGGAGCTGATCCGTTCAAGAAGCTTCGCTCTATGGAAGGCAACATCTATCGACAGCTTAAAGGCCGCAAGACTTTTCAGTTTTCGCTCAACGATAAGAGTTATTTCGTAAAACTACATACTGGCGTTGGTTGGGCAGAGATTGTTAAAAACATTTTACAGTTTAGGTTGCCAATACTTGGGGCTGAAAATGAATGGCGAGCGATCCATAAATTGCAAGAGCTTGGTGTTGCCACTTTGAACGCAGTTGCCTACGGCTCCAGAGGGATTAACCCGGCGGGGCGAGAATCGTTCATCATCACCGAAGAACTTTCTAACACAGTAAGTCTCGAAGATTTTTGTAAAAATTGGAGGGAAAATCCTCCTATTCCGCAGTTACGTTGGCAGTTGGTAAGAGAGGTAGCCCGGATTAGTCAAATGTTACACAGCAACGGGATTTGTCATCGTGATTACTACTTGTGTCATTTCTTGCTCCACAAAGACCAAACAAATACCACTGAATTATCGTTGATTGATCTTCATCGTGCCCTAGTAAAAGAGAAGCTAGCAAAGCGCTGGATAATTAAAGATATTGCCGGACTTTACTATTCTGCTATGAATATCGGACTAACTCGTAGAGATTTTTTGCGGTTTATTAAGTACTACAGTAAAGGAAGCCTACGTATGAGCCTGACACGAGATAAGAATTTTTGGCGGCGAATTGAACAAAGAGCACAACGAATGTACGAAAAACTGGGGCCATCGATTTAACCGATGAATAAGCTTACTTGCGCAAATCTAGTTGCAAAAGGTAGGCATATACCGGTGCCGTTTTGTGTCAAGGTGGTCGAAGGCGATGGCGAACGTGAGATCAAGATAGATACCCTACTGAGGGTTGTACCAGGAAAACGGCTTATTGGGATATCCAGCTGGAAGGATTCGGCGGTTATCATAAAGTTATTTTTTCACACTAGATATTGGAAGCGGGATTTTTTTAGAGATGTACGTGGAATCAACCTACTTCTGCAATACCATATTCCAACACCTAAAATATTGAACCAAACCACGACATCTGATGGACGAGGGGGGGTGTTAGTCATCGACTACCTGCAACAGGGAGTCAGCTTGGGTTCGCTATTTGAAGAAGCTCACTATGAAGAGGCTAGGTGTGATGACGTTATGAAGCGTGTGCTTGCGGTGATAGGCGATTGTCATCGTTCGGGCATCTGGCAAAAAGATATGCACCTACACAACTTCATGCTTGTTGATAAAGGAGTCTATTTGCTCGATGGTGGTGATATCCAAGCTGTCGATGGGGGTCTTAAGCTGGACTCTGCATTGGATAATTTAGCGGTTTTCTTTGCACAGTTTCCGGTAAGCAGAGATGCTCGAATTGGCGAATGGTTGGAGTACTACCAACAAAAAGGGCTCAAATTAACGCCTCGGGCGACCATTGGGATGAATGAGCGTATTCGTGGCGCTAGGAAAAGAAGAATCGCACATTTTGAAAAGAAGTTATTCCGGTCAACGACAGCGAACCGTTGTATAAGAACATCGAACAGATTTGTCGTCTACGATCGTGCTATCCATTCGTCTAAATTAGAAAGTTTTATCGAGAATCCCGACGAATTTATCAACGAAAAAAACCTTATTAAGGCAGGCAATACCAGTACTGTTGGCGAAATCAGGATTGGCGACCGCGAATTTATACTAAAGCGCTACAATATAAAAAGCTTTTGGCATGGTCTTACGCGCCTTTTCAAAGCAAGTCGTGCCCAACACTCTTGGCGCAATGCATGGGTTCTTGAAATGCTGGGTATCGCTACTCCGCATCCCTGTCTCATGCTCGAAGAGCGATTACTCTGGTTGTTTCGGCGAAAAGCATTCTTCCTCACGGAGAAAGTACCAGCACCCAATATATTTCAATGCTTGAAAACGGGTGGCGAATTAGAAGTCGATATCGATTCGTTAGTGGAGGCGTTCCAGGAATTATTTGATGCGCTAAATGACTATCAGATAAGCCATGGCGATATGAAGGCAACTAATTTTATTTTTAATGATCAAAAACTGTATGTACTCGATCTCGATGCTATGCACCGCCATAAATTAAAATCTAAGTTTATCGACGCACAAGCGAAAGATATGTCACGCTTCCAACGTAACTGGCAGGATGGAAAACTTGAGCCAATTTTTGGTTTACTTTCTATACAAGACGAGTAACTAAAACCCGGACAGTAAAATGCCTCTCATCACTCTTGGGCTCTCAGGAGCAATTGGACACGACCCGTCAGCTGCTTTGTTTGTTGATGGGAAGCTAGTTGCTGCTGTCGAAGAAGAGCGTTTACTGAGGCGTAAGCACGCTAAGAATGAATTACCTTATCTGGCCGCTAGGCAATGCCTACAGATGGCGGGGGTGAAAGCGGAGGATGTTAACCAGATCGCCATACCATGCGCGCCGATATCACTTTTTAGAAGGGCACGCTGGCACTATGCGTATCGCCACTGGTATGCACCAGACCGCAGTATCGATAGTCTGTTTAACGGCAATCGTCGATTTCGCCGTTATTTACGAGAACTCAATGGCCTTTTGGAAAAGCTTCACATCTCAAGGCCACGGACGAAGCTAGTACCCGTCGGGCACCAGCTAGCCCACGCCAGCAGTTGTTACCTTCTCAATGAGTCGAAACAAAAAACGGCAATATTTTGTATTGATTCAAAGGGGGAATATTCTAATATTTTTCTCGGATATGGCGAAAACGGCAACATCCGAGAAATTAAGCAGTTCTACGATCCGGATTCAGTCTGTGGCATGTATGCAGCCCTGACAGACTATCTCGGCTTCGAAATTCTTGACGGAGAATTCAAGGTCATGGGGATATCATCGCTTGGAGACCCCGAAAAATACGATCTTTCTTCCTTGGCTAAGTTCGATGGCAAGCACTTCAAGGTCAATAACAAGCTTATAAGTACAATTGGTCTTCGTCGCTATAAGACAAAATCCCGTGGTCACTACTTTAGCAAAAGGCTGGTGGAGATGCTGGGGCCTCAACGTGCAGGAAGTTTGTTAGAGGACCCTTATGTACACTATGCAGCCGCTATTCAGAAACTTTATGAAGATATAGCCACTGGTTTGGTGAGTTATTACTTAAAAGATATTCTTAAAGACACAGGAAGACTGGCTATTGCTGGCACTGGCGCAATGAATATTCGCTTGAATCAAAGGCTCAAGGAGCTCCCCTTTGTGAAAGAACTTATTGTGCACCCCGCTTGTGGGGATTCTGGAACAGCTATAGGAGCAGCAGCCTATGCGGTAAGGCAATCAAAATTGGAATTGGAACCAGTAAACAATATGTACTTGGGGCCATCGTATAACAATGATCAGTGCATCGAC
>Ga0209034_10000506_pt1 | contig 19665 bp, 16 predicted proteins | sample MarorgKNORR_S2LV_2_FD_188219 | JGI IMG/M metagenome (GOLD analysis project Ga0209034, IMG submission 188219) | Marine microbial communities from the Southern Atlantic Ocean, analyzing organic carbon cycling - 250m_A/KNORR_S2/LV (SPAdes) (version 2) | ecosystem: Environmental > Aquatic > Marine...
TGCCACCGGTCAAGTACTTGGTAAAGGTACCCATGACCTCGAAGGTTATGAATTAGAAGGTAAGGGTTACTTCGGACCAGGCGAACTGCCTCAGTTCGAAAGTGACTTCTTCAGCTCAATGCCTCACGGCGATGCCAGTGAGTGGGCATTCGATCAGTTCAAAGAGAAAGCCAAGGCTTCTGGCGGAGAGATCACCAACGATATGATCGAGGATTTCAAGGCCGAGATGGAAAGAGCGCTTGCTCTCAGCACTGACAACCTAGGAATGATGGATCAGGATAGCGATTACATCTAACCTGGAACCCCTGGAATATATAAAAAGACCGCGGGCAAAGCCCGCGGTCTTTTTATATATTCCAAATACCTACTAATGAAAACAAACACATTACAGTTGTAAAGTGTTTCCACCACCTTCGAATGCTGGAATTCCTGCCTTTGCCGCCTGTTCAGATTTCAGACCTTCTGCCAATCTTAGCACCTCAGAGTGATATACATCTGATCCTTCGCTCTGTCCTCTTAAATCAAAAACAACATGTTCAGCTTTAAGATTACGTGCTGCCCTAGAGCTGGGTTGATCCAATGAACCATCCGGATCTACTAGATATACTAGCCACTCATCTCGCAGAGTTTGCAAATCTTTAGCCTGCGTTAAGTCTGTTCTAACAATCTCATTTTCAAAACTAGGTTGCGAACACACAACAATAAGCTTGTCGTAATGCCTTATCCAGCGCTCTATTTCTTCTTCCTCAGATGTACTTCTACGATCTACTAGGGCATTTCCACGGAAATTCTCTGCAAATACCCACACCCTAACTCCTTGGGTTCTAAGATCATCTCTCATTTTTTCAGCAAACGGGACATCCGAAGCAGTACAAGATATATAATACTCAGAATTTATACCTTCTGCATTGCCTATAGAGCTCTGATAAGCCAACGCCTCCGAGGGTGATCCGATACCTTTCAGAAACTCCGCTGGTAAATTACCTGAAGATCGAAAGAATGTATCCATACCTAAGGTACTAGGAGCATCGTGCCGAACCAGGTCCAATCCTTCTGCTTCACTCATATCGCAATTTTGGAAAACTGTGTAGCCTATAATACAACCCGCAAAGTTAGTACCCACTGTAGGAACGTCATTCAATACTGCCTCGTACAAATCTGCTCCATCCATGATAGCCCCACTTAGATTAGCTCTTTTTAAATCTGCGCCGTTAAAGTTAGCGCCTGTCAGGTTAGCATTTGTTAGATTCGCACCAGTGAGATTCACTCTGGAAAAATTCGCTCCCGATAAATTAGCACCTTCAAGATTCGCATCCGAGAATATAGCCTGGTCAGCGTCAGCACCTTCCAGGTTTGCTCCTCTCAAATCTGCTCCGCGTAGATTAGCACTGTTTAATAGGGTTTTACTTAAATCTGCCTCACGCAAGTCACTACGATAAAGATGTGCTGGATTTAAATAGCTGCCAGATAAATTTGCTCTCCTCATCATAGCGCCCATGAAGTCACCGTCTCGCATATCGGCGCCCCGAAGATCTACCATTGGAATTCGGACGTGGCTCATAAAACACTGATAGAGATCCAATATCTCACCAGGGTGATCCTCACGCCATTTATCGACAGCGTCTCTCCCTTGCTTAACCGTTTGAACTAGTTCTATATCTGCCATTGTGGTATCTCCAAATTTATAGAGGTTGAGATTATAAACAACAAAGTATGCCGAATTTTAGCATAGGTGCTCCCAAAGATGAAAATTATTTTCAGATAGATAATATATTCATAGTAGCAGAAATAACATTGCTCCTGATTAAGGGGTCCCTTATAATTCTCCCTAGAGGAACGTACACATATGTTATTAGCAATGGACATAGGCAATACCGTAGTAACGATTGGAGTCTTTGAAGATACCGAATTGGTCACGACCCTCAGAGTAGCAACTGATACTAGAAGGCTCGCAGACGAATACGGAGTCATGGTAACGAACGCCCTTATATTAAAGGGAGTTACACCTTCCGATATCGATTCCATATGCATGTGTAGTGTTGTTCCACCACTAACAGTCGTTTTTACTGACGTCTGTAACACTCTATTCGAAGTATCTCCTCTGATTGTATCAGCAGGAGTCCGTACAGGATTGCCAATTCTATACGACAACCCGCGAGACGTAGGTGCTGATAGAATAGCTGACGCCGTTGCTGCAATTGATCTTTACGGCGCTCCGCTTATAGTCGTGGATTTAGGTACAGCCACTGTTTTCGATGCAATATCAAAAAACAGAGAATACTTAGGCGGTGCTATAGCGCCAGGTATTAATTTGGCAGCAGACTCCCTATTTTTCAATACGTCACAGCTTCGAAGAGTAGAGTTAATCGCTCCAGACTCAGCTATAGGAAGGAGCACTACAACAGCATTACAATCAGGATTAGTACTAGGTTATACTGGATTAGTGACCACGATGGTAGAACGGTTTAAATCTGAGGTAGGACAGGATGCCCAAGTTATAGGAACAGGCGGACTCATAAATGTCGTCTCGCAGCACACCTCCATATTTGACGAGATAAATAGAGACTTAACTCTGCTTGGCCTGAAAACTATATATAATCTCAATCAATCAACAGTCAAATCAGTGAATAACCATGAGCGGACCACTCGTAAATAAACACATAGTGCTTGGTGTAACTGGCAGTATAGCAAGTTATAAGGCCGTTGATCTGGCCAGCAAACTTACTCAAGCCGGAGCATTAGTAGACACAATATTAACGTATGGTGCCACACAATTCGTCACACCTCTAGCATTCCGAAGTATTACTCACAGAGATGTGATCACAGATCTATATGATTTAGATTCTGAGTTTAGCAACGAACACGTTGCATTAGCTCGGCAAGCCGATATAGTGGCCATTGTACCCGCGACCGTCAATTGTATTGCAAAGTTAGCCGCAGGGATGGCAGATGATCCTCTAACAACTACTGTAGTGGCTACCGAAGCCCCTCTACTTATCGCCCCAGCGATGGATGGAAATATGTACAGCCATCCAGCCACCCAAGACAATCTGAAAACGCTTGAGGAACGAGGAGTGGTAATAGTTGGACCTGACCAAGGCCACCTCGCGTCGGGTTTATCGGGCAAAGGCCGCCTTGTGGAACCTATAAAACTTGTGGGCCACATTTCAGCCGCTTTGGGGAGAATGGGTGACCTATCTGGCAGAAAGATCGTGATAAGTGCTGGTGGGACTCAAGAACCTATAGACCCCGTGCGGGTAATAACCAACAACTCTTCGGGAAAGATGGGGTATGCTATTGCCGAATCAGCCAGAGACCGTGGAGCAGAAGTAGTATTGATAACTGCTCCAACAACACTACCCGACCCACCATCTATAACAGTTAAGAACGTTACTACAGCCTCGGAGATGTGTGATCTAGTTCTGTCAGAAGTAACTAATAGTGATGCACTAATCATGTCTGCGGCTGTGGCCGACTATAGGCCCGAGACCTCTGCAGAGCAAAAGATAAAAAAATCCGAATCTGACCTGACAATATATCTGACTAAAACAGAAGATATATTGGAAAAAGCTACAGGAAATTTTGTCAAAGTAGGATTCTCAGCTGAAAGTGAGAATCTTGTGAGAAACGCTACGGAAAAAATTGTCAGGAAATCACTAGATTTGATAGTTGCAAATGATATAACTGACCCCGATAGTGGCTTTGGTAAGGATACCAACAAAGTTGTTATCATAGACGACCAACTGCAGGCAGAACATCTCCCTATATTGAGCAAATACGACGTCGGCAATGAAATCCTAAATAGAGTCTTAAGAATTCTTGGAAATCGCTAGCCCACTAGTATTACAATACATTTTCCAAAAAGCCCTATTCGTTTGGATCTACTCCCAATGAAACCTTCCCAATAAATTCTATAGCCTGCATGCTAGCAAAAGGTTGCATAAGTGGCCCTGCTCTAACATCTCTGTACAATCTAGATAGAACATTACTATCTAAAAATCCCGAGCCACCAGACATAGTGATACATCGATCAACTATATTATTAGCAGTTTCATTAACGAATTTTTTTGTGCATGCAGCGTTTTTAACAGCTACAAACGGATCCACAACAGATTCAGAACCAGGGTTTTTCGATCCATTATTAGCAAGATAAAATTGATCGAACGCCGTCGCACCTCGGCTCAACATAGCCCTTGCAGCAGCCATGCCAATCTCATTTTCTGCAGCAAGTGCCTGGACTAAGGGTTGTCGTTGCCTATCCCTAGAGATAATAGATTCAACTACAATGGAATGTGCTTTCTCTGCTATACCCAGAAATACTGAAGAAAGACCCAAAGTAGCTCCTCCGGAGTTCGCCAGAAATCCCGCATTAAACTTACCGTATTCTCCTTGGTCATCAAATTCGTTATCACTTATAAAATAATCAGAGAATACAACATCATGGCTTCCGGATCCGCGCATGCCCATACCGTCCCAATTATCAAGAATCTCTACTCCTTTCCGGTCAACAGGCACGATTGCGCTACCCATTCTATCTTCCCCATCTTCATTCTGATACCTAGCTCGTACCGCTAGATAATCAGCTGAAGGAGAACCTGTGGCGAACGTCTTAGAACCATTTAAAACCCAGCCCCCTTCGACTTTTTCAGCCAAACTCCTAGATGTTCTAATATCAGATCCAGGTTCTGAATTAGCTACAGATATGATCGCCTGGCCTGCTCCTATCTGGTTTAACATTTCATCGCAACGTATTTGCCTGCGTTTATCACCATTAGCAACTGATCTTTCAAAAAGCCTCGATATATTCAATGTTCTAAACAAATGCATGTTAAACGCCAAAGACGTTGACCCGTCTCCTCTTCCTAACCTATTCATAGCAACCATACAATCATGAGCGGACGTAACACCGAGCCCTCCATATTCTATGGGAATGGCGGATGCCGCGAATCCACTTTCTCTTATGCTATTTATATTTTCATGAACAAAAGTTTTATCTTGATCATGTTTGGAAGATCGCGTAAAAAAATCCGCCGCGTGCATTTCTGCTAAATCAACCATCTTTTTACCAGCTTCGGTATTTGGTTCCATTTGAAAATCCATACTATTGCTCCTATGTAAGGACTAACTTATCGCTTCCTTGAATCTGCGTATGGCTTCTATATGCTCGTCTGGTCCTTTCAGGCCAGATTTCATAGTATTCACTGATAGGTGAGTAGCTCCCGACTCATCCCAAGCAGCTGCAAGTTTGTTCCATTCATCCGCATTACCAGAACCATAATTGATACGACCTTCTATGCCAACTGAATCAGGATCTCTCCCTGAAGATTTTACTAGTTCTCTCATCTGTCCAATTTTCTCCTGCCCCTCCGAATCCGGTTGGAACTGAGGAAACCATCCGTCCCCTAATCTAGCCAACCTACGAACGACCTGAGGAGCACCACCACCGAACCATAAGGGTATTGGCCGTTGAACAGGGAGTGGATTTATCCCTGCATGACTAATCTTATGATATTTACCTTCGTAGTTAACCACATCTTGAGTCCAAAACATTCGTAATAATTCTATTTGCTCTGAAGAACGACGTCCTCTATTAGCAAAATCTTCACCAAGCGCCTCATATTCAACATCATTCCATCCAATTCCTATACCCAATCTCAATCTACCACCCGTCAGAACATCTACAGCTGCCGCCTGTTTAGCAACTAAAGCAGTTTGCCGCTGTGGTAATATCAAAATTCCCGTAGTCATCTGTATAGTCTCAGTAACGCCTGCTAAATAACCGAATAAAACAAAGGGTTCATGAAACATGTCTGTATGCTGGTACGGCCTATCCCAGTGATCTCTCTGACTAGCATCAGCTCCTAAGATGTGATCAAACACCAATAAATGTTCGTATCCCATCTCTTCCGCAGCCTGAGCAAAGTCTCTGACTGCCACTGGATCGGCTCCAATCTCAGTTTGGGGAAATATGGCTCCAGTTTGCATATCACTCCTCCAATAATTAAATGTATTTAACTCAGAAATCGTGTTTCCGACAGTATCTTGTCTAGGGGCTTCTCAGTCAACCGCTAAGCCTCTACAATACGGTCGATGTCACTAAACGTGTCTAACATTAAACTATTAAACTACATATGTAATCGTAAGCGCAGTAGAGAGGCTAGGATAATATGAGAACGAACACAACAAAGAAAAGCTTAAATGAAGGAAAGGTAGTATTCGGAGCCATTATTTCTAGGTATTCGCCAGATCAAGTAGAACTATTTGGTGCCATAGGTTTCGATTTTGTGATGATAGATTGCGAGCATGGCCCGATGAATCTTGATCAAGTCGAACACATGGTAAGAGCAGCAGAATCATTCAACATCACTCCAATTGCCCGAATTCCTAATCATGAGGATTCCACAATACTCAGGTACCTCGACAGAGGTTTACAAGGGATAATAGTCCCGCATATCAATACGCCTGAAGATGCTTCAGAAGTCGCTCAGGCAGCAAGATATTACCCGGAAGGAAACCGTGGTATGGCTGGAGGTGGCAGGGCACACGACTATGGCATCGGGACAAACCCCGTTGAATCTACCAAATGGGTCAACTCGCAATTATTGGTAATACCTATGATTGAAGAAGTAGAAGCCGTGTCAAACCTAGACCAAATATTAGGTATCGAGGGGCCAAATGTTTACCACGTGGCAGCTTCAGACCTAGGGCAAAGCATGGGCAATCCAGGAAGAGACGAAGTAAGAAAAGTCATGGCAAGCGTGATACCAAAAATTCGTGCAGCTGGAGTAAACGTCGGAGTCGGAGGTAATTCACCATCCGATGCTGCGGGTGTTGCAGAATTCATAAAATTAGGCGCTAATTTTGTAACCGTATCCGCGACAGGTTTACTAAGACTAGGGGCAGAGGATTTCCAGAAAAGGGTCGCATCAGAATTAAACAAGTAATCTTGGACAGTGTAATCCGATTCGAAATTATTACTGTCCATTATGATTCTTCATGATCGATCCGGTAAGGATCAACGAATCTAACATTCCAAGTGTCCTCGTAAGATGGATTGGTAAAATCCATCCGTCTTCGGCGTGTTGGAGTTTTCTCGTTGCTAGTATTAACAATCTCGAGATCTTTGTGGGACTCGTCAGGAAACAATTCTGACTGCGCAATCATGACATTGACCATGTTCAATGTTTCCTGTGAGTGACTTGTTTTGATAGCAGACAATATATCAACATCTTCTTGTGAAATCGGGAAATCAAGGCTATCAATACTGAGATTTAAGATAGAGCACAGCTTTTTAACATTTGCTAGCCTTGGTTGGTTAATACCACGTTCCCACGCAGATATTTGATTAGGAGTCACTTTCATTATGTATGCAAGCTGAAACTGGGTCAGGCCTTTATTGATTCGTGCTTCTCGTATCGTAGGCATAGTATCTCTCAAACGCTACTATATTTATCTCTTTCAAGTTGTTTATAATCGCTAGAGAACAATATATCAAGATATCAAGCAAATCTCCCCTAGCGTAGACCAAAACTCTCTATCTCCAATGCCTCTACTAAATTTTGGTATAATACCGGGCCAGAACACACCAGCATAATTCAAGACAGACGAGGTGAAGTCATGCAATACGACGTTATAGTAGTCGGCGGGGGGGCAGCAGGGTCAGTTCTAGCCAGCAGGTTGGCAGAAGATTCTGATACCTCCGTATTATTATTAGAAGCAGGTACAGACTATCCTGAATTTGATACGCTACCAGACGAAGTGAAGTACGGTCACACAAGATATGCAGAGTCCCCAGAATCGGATCATAACTGGGCTCTGCGTGGCACGATAACCGAAGAACAAGGCGAAATCCATGTAGCTCAAGGCAAAGTGATTGGCGGAGGATCATCCATCAACGGGCAAGCCATGCAAAGAGGCCTACCAGAAGATTTCGAGTCATGGGCGTCGTTAGGCAATGATGAATGGTCTTATACAAAGGTCCTACCATTTTTTAGGAAAATGGAAAACGATTCAGACATTAGAGATGATTTCCACGGTACTGACGGACCTATGCCAGTGAGACGTCGCCAGTCAGGAGCTGTACCAGACATACAAAAAGCATTCCACACTGCCTTAACCAAAGCCGGATACCCTAGTGTCGAAGACACTAACGGTGCAAACCCTGCTGGTATCGGAGTTTCTCCCACAAACAATCTCGAGGGAGTTAGGGTGAGCACTGCTCTCGCATATCTGAATCCAATGAGGCATTGTCTTAACCTCACAGTACGAGGACAAGTCCATGTTAGAAAAATACTATTTGACGGTAAGAAAGCTATTGGAGTTGAAGCAGAGAGCGGCGGGGAGATATTTACAGTCGGAGCTGGTCGCGTAGTCCTAAGTTCAGGAGCAATTAGATCTCCTCAACTCCTTATGTTGTCTGGGATAGGCCCCAAGGAACAGTTGGAGCAATTTGGCATAACACAGATACAGGAGTCTCCCGGAGTCGGACAAAATCTGATGAATCACTTAAGTGCTCAGATTACTTTTAAAGTAAAGGACGGCATTGTTTTGGAAACCAATGAGGACACAGCCCACTTTGGACTGCACTACACCTCCTCTGGTTCAGATCAGAAAAATGACATGGTCCTTCGAACTACGACCGTCATTGATGAAAGAGAAGAACGTGTAGCTGGTGTAAGAACAAAATACTTGACTGGGGATGTTCCAGCCGACAGAGCTGCGCGAATATCCTGTACGCTCGGGTTACCTGATGGTACAGGACACGTAAAATTAGCATCGGAAGAAGCTAGTGTGCAACCATCATTCAACTATTGTTATTTGCAGCATCCAAACGATATACGCCGAGTGAGAGAAGGAATAAGATTTGGGGTCAAAGTCCTAGAATCAGATGCATACGAAAACGTATTAGATCACCGTATACAACCCACTGACGAAATCTTAAACGACGATGACGCGTTAGATTTATGGATTAGACAAACCGTCGGCACGGCAAGACACGTATCAGGAACCTGTAAAATGGGGCCTGATTCCGATCCAATGGCTGTAGTGGATCAATATTGCCAAGTGAAAGGTGTAGAAGGCTTGTTCATCGCAGATGCTTCAATAATACCCCGTATACCACGTTCAGGCGGAATTCATCCGACGGTAATAATGATTGGAGAACGTGTAGTAGAGTGGATCGCTCCCAAATAAGTATCCAGGGATCCATTTAAAGCCTCCTGAAAATTCAGGAGGCTTTTACCTATCGACTAACAGATAGATAACGGGATTAAATCATGAGCATTTACGACCAGGGTACTTTTATTGGGCGGGTGTGGAACCACAAAGTCTGTGGTCCAAGCATAGTTACCATCAGAGATAACATGATTTGGGACATCACTTCCAAAGAAGTATCCACAATGACTAAATTATTAGAACTTGATCATCCCAAACATTATGCAACAACATGTAAGGGAGAAATATTAGGTAGCTTAGCTGATATTGAAAACACAATTCGAAATCCAGAACAAATCCAGAAGGATCTAAACATATCTCTATTAGCCCCATGCGACCTTCAAGCGATTAAGGCGTGCGGAGTTACTTTCGCAAATTCAATGGTAGAAAGAGTCATAGAAGAGCGAGCTGCGGGTGATCCCAAAAAAGCCGACGAAATCCGCGTCAATATTGGTGACATGATAGGAGATAGTTTAAAAAACATTATCCCCGGTTCTCAACAAGCTCTCGATATTAAGCAAATACTTATAAGTGAAGGTATATGGTCTCAATATCTAGAAGTAGGTATAGGAGTTGACGCAGAGGTTTTCACTAAATGCCCAGTGCTTTCGTCTGTAGGACATGGATCAGACATAGGTATACTTCCAACGTCTACATGGAACAATCCGGAGCCTGAAATAGTCCTAGCCGTAAATAGTCGTGGGATCATCGCCGGAGCTACATTGGGAAATGACGTCAACTTAAGAGATATAGAAGGTAGATCTGCACTCCTTTTAGGAAAATCTAAAGATAATAATGCTTCATGTTCCATTGGACCACTAATCCGATTATTCGACGACGGATTCGGGATAGAACAAATTAATTCTGCTGAACTAACATTAACGGTTGAAGGGACCGACGGGTATGTTCTTCGTGGGTCAAGCTCTATGAAAGAGATCAGCCGTGATCCAACGGATCTAGTCAGACAGACCTGTGGCCCTAACCACCAATATCCAGATGGATTCATGCTATTTTTGGGAACATTATTCGCCCCGACTGAAGATAGGGATATACCTGGTGAGGGGTTCACTCATAAACTCGGCGATCGAGTAACAATCTCAGAACCGTGTCTTGGAGATCTGATAAATACCGTAAATTTATCGCCAGAGTGTCCACAGTGGGAGTTTGGCATTTCGTCCTTAATGGAAAATTTGGCTCAAAGACAACTGTTATAGTCACAGATTCTATCAGGCGGCTAATACTATCTTAGGGCAATGAATCCTTCTGCAGCAATAATTTCGCAGAAAAAATCGCTTAATTTCCTGAATAGGTTTATATCAGCTCAGTTAAGCCATTCTTTAACTGTACTAGGCAAACGACTCATCCTAACGCCTAACTTAGATACTGACCTTTCAAAGAACCATGCTAGTCCAGAATGTATATCGTCGTTAAACAACTCCAGCCATCTCGGTTCTAAGTAACCAGGGCCAAAATAAGCACCTAGAATAGATCCAGAGGTAGCACCAAAACTATCCGTGTCGGCTCCCTGACTAACTTGAATACAGATGCCATGGCCTACATCCTTAGCAAAGTTAAGGGTGTTAATCAACATTCCTATTTCCTGATATATACGGCAATGTCCATATTCCCCAAATTTGTTATTAATCTTAGAATAAGCTTCTTCCCAGTCACTCGATTCTTTAACGTCTTTTAGAGAAGCGGATACACGTTCATAGAAACGACTCCTACGGGGAACAAATCTTAAAGCAGTTTCGATTATCTCCATTCGATCATTCATGACCTGAGCACAGGCTATAACCGACGCTATGAACATAGTACCGTAAATTCCAGTCCCTTTATGAGTAAAACTAGCGTCTTGCCATGCCAACCTCGCTGCCATTTCCGGATTACCGGGACAAGCGTAGCCATAAGCATCAGCCCGTATGGCCGCCCCGCAGAGTTCCGCTCCGGGATTCATGATGTCATTGAAAACATTTAAGAAACTTTCAGATTCATCTGGAACCAAAACACCACTTAATCCTACACCCCCCTTATCAGCAAAATAATCTCTATGCTGAACATCAAAGGACTCTGCTCCAGACTGCAATAACAACGTTCGTTCTGGCCCAAATGTTGTATTGATAGGTAAATGATGTAGCCAAAGTTCTTTCATATTTGCGTGAGTAAAATTAGGTCCAAATCTTTCGAGAATAAGCATGCCCATGAGCGTATAGTTAATATCATCATCTGGGGCGACATAGCGTATGTATTCTCTGGCTGTTTCGGGAAATGATCTGTGCACTCTGGGGAGTACAGTTTCAATCTGTTTTGAAACATATTGATTCAAAGGCCATTCGCCAATTTTCTGTAGAGCTTCTCTAATTTCATGACCGGTAAAACGTGCCTCTAATGGCTTACCTAAAACACATCCGCAGATTGACCCAAGAAAAGCCGCTTCGACCCTTCTGGTACTATCATCAAAGTCAACATCTGCTATTTGTCCTGTCGGTCTACTAGGGTCTGCCTCTGCCCATATGCCGTCAAGGTCATTAGGTTCTACATACCTCCAATCAGGCCTCACTTCTAAAGAAGCTAGACCCTCCGCGAATTCAATCAATCTGTCATAACTATCAGGTAAAGAATCCAGTTCTTTATCCAAACCTTCCGTAACGTACCCTTGTTCCCCCTTATTCAATATAACAGCATGAAGACGCTCCCGAAGCGTAGCTATTTTAATAAACATAGATTTACTCTCCCTGATGATAGTAATATCGTAGAAGCTTTTGGCTTAAATACATATACAATGTCCAAAGCACGCGATACGACAATACCCTATCATACACCGAACATTGTTCTAAATTATGATTTTTGTTATTAATATTTGATGCCGGATCCCTTATTCCGTAGATCAATCTTGATTTGTGAGATATAAGGTTCAGAAGAGTCAAGAAAGGTCTCTCGGATACTCTATGGATCAACAGGAAAGTACTAAGCCTAAGAGAAGTTATGGTTGGGTAATTCTAGGACTGTCGTTCGGGAATTTAATTGTCGAGGGTGGGGTCAAAAACTGTCAGCCCGTATTTCTCCCAGCGCTGAGACAAGGGTTCGGTGGAAGCGCCGCCATGACAGCCGCTATATTTTCCGCTGCCGGACTATTCGGTGGATTCGCTGCACCGATACTAGGGAAACTTCTGGACATCATCGGACCAAAATACATGTTCCCACTGGCAGGAATAGTTATTCTCATCGGATGGTGGGCCAGTAGCATGGTCAGCCATATGTGGCAGTTGTTTATATTTTACAGCCTAATATCTGCCCTCGGTCACACTACTATTGGTTCATTCTCTGCTACCGCCGTCCTAGCTCCTTGGTTCCCCAAATCGAAAGGGGTCATGCTCGGAATCGCTGATTCAGGCAATCCCACAGGCCAGGCTATTATCACACCATTAGCTCAGCTTGCCGTAACAAATTATGGATGGAGAGCGGGATTCCGGATCTTTGGAGTAGTATTTTTCCTTATAGCCGCTCCCTTAAATTTTCTGCTGCAACGTCGGCCTCCAAATGTAGACCCCACATTATCCGATATTGAAGATACGCCTGTAAGTACTAGCCCTGAAGAATATACACAACCTATAGATACCACTCGCAAGCTCGGGGATATATCTGGTGATGCGCACAGATTTAATGCGTTAAAAGAACCAGCAGTATGGATGCTATTAGTATCACGGGCAGCATCATCGATATCCAATCAAATGACAAACTTGCACATAATCGCGTTCTTTGTTTTGGCTGGATACGGTGAAATGCAATCAGCTGCCGCTATTGGTGTCGCAGGTTTATTCGGAATAGGAGCAAGGCCAGCTTTTGGAATACTCTCAGACAAGATCGGCAGAGAATTAGTGTTCTCTATCGCTATGGGCCTCACATTTATTGCAATACTAGTCGTCATCCTATTTACTGAAGGGGCTAATCTATGGGCGTTGATAATATTTGTAGCTCTAACAGGTTTGAGTGACGGCCTAAGCGGATTACTTCTCGGAGCAAAGGCAGCAGATATTTACCCATCCAATGTTCTAGGTTCTGTTATGGGTGTAGTAGACGTAGGCAGAAGTATCGGAATAGCAGTGGGTGGAGTACTAACAGGGTTGCTATTCGATATCAACGGCAACTATGACCTGGCTTACTGGATTGCAGCAATACTAGTGTTGCTCTCAACAGTAGCAGTGTGGTCAATCAAAATTGTGGAGCCAAATTCAAAGAGTTAAGGTAATAATAAGAGGGCTATAGTTATCTTAATTATCATTCTCTAAAACCATTGAGTTAATTCTTCATAACTTGTACGGACTTTGTCCACAGAATCTTCTGCTTCTCCAATAGTCAAAACTCCAACCATCTTCAATTTCTCCGTTATGCCGAACACCGAATGCATATTCTGCAATTTGGACATTTTTCCAGTCGACCAACCCACAGAAAGCCCAATCGAAGTAGCTACTAGTTGCATATTCTGTATTGCACAACAGACTGCACCGTAGTTCTCTTCGGTCATCTCTTCTCTATCATCAACGAGACTATAGACAAATACTAAGGAAGGATAATTCGATACTTCTTCAATTATTCGCTGCTTTTGGATTTTAGACGACGGGCTCCCAACAGCTTTCTCTTGAATATCTATCAACCCATTAGCTATATCAGATTTCACTGACGAATCCTTTCTGACCACAAAGAATCGCCAAGGCTCAATATTCCTATGGTTAGGTGCCCATACGGCCGCATCTAAAAGGATGCAAAGCTCATCGTCGGTAACGTTGCGATTAACAAATTGTTTAGTGTTCCGCCTGGACTTTATGATATCAACAATACTCTGAGAGTTGTTCATACGAGTGTATATTCCACATCCTTTACTAAATTTCCTCCCAAAGCCATTGTATTAGATAAACTACCATTTCAGCACAATATCACAGTCTTATGAAATACAGTCTAGATTTCAGGGCAAGCCAAATCAGCCCATAGGATTAGCATCAGGGAATTCCAACATGAATTGACCATGATTTTCGTACGATCTATCGCTGACCATGTTGTGAGCCGCCGTAGCATGTATATCCCTAAGACATTTCTGCAATATATGTGAACTGAACATTGCAGAGCCGCCACCGAAACGAAATGCCTGAGAAACTACATCAGATGCCTCTTCTGTGCAATAAGTGCTTGAAGCGCGTAAACGGGCCTGCAACTCTGGAGGAGGAACTATTCCTTTGCTGACTAACACCCAAGCTTCTTCAATTACCTGAACCGCTAAGGCCCTGGCTGCTTGTAGACGCATATCAGACTCTCCAAGGAATCTCTGGAATGATCCTCTATCAGAGATTAACGCCTCAGTGCCACGATATCCTCGTTTCTTCGTCTTGGCCAATTCGATTATTTCATCTAATGCTCTCAGCCCTATACCAAGTGCAACGCCGCAGTGGCCAGTGGTCTGCATACCCGGTCTACCAAGAAAGAAATTCGGGCCACCCCGTAAAGGTTTTGTCTCCCCTTCCCAAGTCATTCTTTTTGGTACAAAAACATCATCTATAGAAAAATCACAGCTTCCTGTACCCTGCATCCCCATAACATGCCAATTATCGTGTATCTTTGCCTCTGATGTCGGCAATATAACTCTAATTTGTTTTGGATCGCCGTCGTCAACAGTCATAGCTCCAAATGCTAGGTAATTAGAATGCCTTATTCCACTAGCAAATTTCCAGCGACCACTCACACAATATCCATTCTCCATTACCTTAGCTTGGCCACTAGGGGCCTGAGCTCCTGCAATTCTAGGCAATTTACCATCTACACAAACCTCTTTAAGAGATTCTTCGCTTAGATACGCAGTCATTCCTGATTGTGACCCTGAACATATCATAATGCACCAGCCAGCAGCCGGGTCTATACGGCTAGCTGCTTCTATAACATCTAATTGTGTCAAAGCATCTGCTTCTGCTCCGCCAAATTCGCGTGCAGCTTTATATGAAAATAGCCCAGCAGAATCTATCGCATCTACTGTTGCGCTAGGCAACGTACCTGTCTGTTCCGCTTCATCGGCACCAGCAATGAAAACATCTCGCAAGCTTTCAACTGTGTCCAATAATGCTATACGCTTAGCCTCACGTTCTTCGGGGAAAATAGCAGTCACTGTTTACCTCCAGCTTTCAAGAAAATAAGATCAAAAATAAAGTCGACCTCTCTGTCCATAGACTTATATTATCATTTCAATAACTACCACTGCACCTTGATTGACCCACAAACCGCCTCTTGCTAGACTCCTACCAATAACAAGAGGGATTTATGAGTAATAAACACGAATGGTGGCAAGATTTCTTTTCGGGCCCGGTCCTAGACTTTGTCAACGAATCTCGCGATCTAGAAACTACTCTTGATGAGACGTATTTTATTGAAGAAGCATTGGGATTAAATTCCGGAGCTTCTATTCTTGACGTGCCCTGTGGAGCTGGGCGTATATCTATAGAGCTAGCACGAAGAGGATATAAGGTGACCGGAATAGACATAAATGCTGGATTATTAGATTTAGCCCAGACCAAAGCCAAGGATATAAAGCTTGATATTAACTGGTTAGAAATGGATATGCGTGATTTACCATGGGATGACCATTTTGACGGAGCTATATGTTTCTGGAGTAGTTTTGGATATTTTAATGAATCCGACAATGCTCATTTTCTGCGAAACATATCAAAAGCAATGAAAATGGGAGCAACCTTCGTGATAGATACACCCTTAATCGAGACCCGTCTCCCAGAAATGGAATCCCAAGAGAGGGTCTGGTGGCCAGTTGGAGACCTGTTCGCTCTAGAAGAACGCAGTTTCGACCATGAAACCAGCAGGATAGAATCAGAATGGACCTTCATAAAGGACGGGCAAACAGAGAAGAAGATACTATCCCAGCGCCTCTATACTTATTTAGAATTCGTTACAATGTTAGAAAAAGCCGGGTTTGGTAACCACCAAGCTTATGGCTCACTAGATTGGGAACCATTCGGTTTAGGTAGTACTTGGCTGTATTTAGCCACCACTAAATTAGATGATCCTATATGATTCTTAACTATTAAGATAAATGATATTTTCGGTGATAAAGAACACGTATGATCACAGTTATTATATTTCATGATGGGTTTAAATCATGTTCCAATTCTCAACATTAAAGATCCCGGTTATACAAGCTCCCATGGCTGGTGGCCCAAACACACCTGAGTTAGTCAGTGCTGTTGCGAACAATGGTGGGATCGGCAGTTTCGGTTTCGCTTACAACACTCCAGAAAAAATTGCTCATGACATAACAACCACAAAAGCACTGACAAATGGTCCTATTAACGCTAATTTTTTTATTTTCCAACCTACAGAACTTCCTAGCCCTGAAATACAGTCTTCGGCCCTAGAGGAATTACTAAGACTACCAATTATGAAAGATGTTACGATATCCATTCCTAAAGAGCCCTTCTTTCCAGACATTAATACGCAATTAGAGGCTATTTGGGTTAATCCAACAGAAATACTAACTTTCCATTTTGGAATTCCCTCACAAAGTATTATAAAAAAAGCCCATTCACTGGGAATAGCAGTCGGAATAACCGCTACTAACTCTGATGAAGCAGTAGCGATCAGTAAGGCAAATGCGGATTTTATAGTGACTCAAGGAATCGAGGCAGGTGGACACAGAGGGGTGTTTAATACCGACAGTGCCGACAATGATTTACCTCTCAACCAATTGGTTGAGGAAATACTCAAGGTAACGAATCTCCCATTAGTAGCAGCCGGCGCAATAATGGATGGCCATGATATAAATAATGCACTGACACTCGGAGCGTCCGCAGTGCAAATGGGCACAGCGTTTCTATCCTGTCATGAATCTGGTATCACAACAGAACACAGGCAATTTATACTGCATCAACATAGCAGGAAAACGTCCTTCACTAAGGCGTTTTCGGGCAGACGAGCGCAAGGTATAAATAATGAGTTTATGAAGTTGATGTCAGATAAGCCAGTCCTTCCATTCCCAATTCAAAACACAGTAACCGGACCTGTTCGCCAATTGGCGAACAAGCTTAATAATGGAGAATATCAGAGTCTCTGGGCAGGGAAAGGATATGATAGGGCCAGACCTATGCCAACATCTCAACTAATGCTTACTCTGCACAATGAAATGCACTCTGGAAACCGTTAGAGGATTTTATAATCAAGAACCATTGGGTCGCATATTCATACAGCGTTACGACTAGTCAGTACTCTGAACATTCTTTGGTTCTACGAATCTCACTACCCATGCGGAAGCAATCGAGAGTAACACCAAAACCGCGGCCACAGAATACGCTAAGTTATAATCCCCATATTGATCAAACATTAGGCCAGTAAGTATCCCTCCAGTCGCCCAGCCTATCCCTCTACCAACATCTACCATGCCAGAAACTGATCCCAGAACATTAGATGGATAGATATCTGCAGCTTTAGCCCCCAGCAAAAGTCCATTCAGGCCGTCGCTTAAACCCGTAAGAGCTACGAACACTATCAACGCCCACAAGTTTGCCCCTTCCGTAAACAATAAAACAACCAGTATAGACATGAAAGTCATACCCATAGCTACAGTAAAAATTATTTCCCTGCCTATTCGATCAGACAATATCCCGAATACAGGCCTTGCTCCTATGCCAAATAAGCCAGCTATGCCTAACGCGGTAGCAGCCTGTATACCACCGTATCCTGCAAAGATAAAAAAGGAAATTATATGCAGATTTGTCATTTGGTGAGAAATAGTTCCAGTAGCCCTGCATATGAGGAGAAACCATACAGCTGGCTCTCTAGTAACTTTTATCCCATGCTCAGTATTTTCTGATGGATTAGACCCAGAATCTTCATCAGTCGATAAGAGATCTTCATCGGATCCAGTCTCTTCATATGAGTTCGGATTTGGCGGCCTTCTTTGAAACAAAAGATTCAAAGGAGCCGTCAACAAGAAAAACAGAACACCTAATACCTGGAACCCTGGTCTCCATCCGTAATTGGTGATAATCAACTGTGATAACGGGGTAAATATGGCCTGTCCCGCAGGGTTACCAGAGTCAGCAATACCCAAGATAACCCCTTTATTTCTAGGGAACCAAGGCGCCAATACAGCAGTTGCAGAAAATGCTCCTATAGTCGTATGACCAAGTGTAGCCAGGACGCTATAAAAAATAAATAATTGCCATATATTGCTGACCATGCTGCTGGCCAAGAAACCTAGCAATATAATGACTCCTGCTATAGGAAACAGGTAACGTGGCCCTATTTTATCAAGAATCCTACCTAAAACAGGAGATATAAACCCTCCGACAACTCCTGACATGGAAAATACCGCTGCCGTTAATGCTGAACTGCCTCCAAAACTGGATTTCAACGCTGGCAAAAACACAGGGGCACTATTACGGATTCCACCTTCAACAACTAGGTTCCCAAATATTAATCCTAGAACCACCCATCCATAGTTACGTTTTTGACTGTCAGATTTCTGTTCTCGCATAAGCCAACAAAATCCCTTAATCAAATCTTTATTTGTACTAGTCGCAAATTATACATCATAAATTTTTACTAGATATCCACATATACTATGGATATCTAGACCATGTAGAATTGGATTATATGAGTAAGGCCAACCAGCTCAAAGCAGTTACAATCGCCCTGGAAGCACTGTGGTTACTATCAGTCGTAGGCATTCCATTAATCGCTATGCCATATACATCGATTATGGCCGAATCATCTATCTCTCATGTAGAAGTGCCCAAAGTTGTCTTACTACGCATATTGGTTACTCTGATGGTGGTCATAACCTTGTGGAAGATTGCCCTCACCAAAGACACCAAGAAATTCCAATTAATCCTGAAAATAAAAAAATTCTATATCTTCGTTAAACAGAACCCTTACTCATGGTCATTAGTAGCCATAGTAGCTTTTGGTATATCGACTCTGCTAGCGACATTGTTCTCTACAAGCTTCCAGACAAGCCTATGGGGTGCTATACCAAAACAGGACGGACATGCTCTAGTAAATATTTTTTCATATTTAGTCCTTTTTTTTGTTATCGCGAGTAATCTCAAAACACGGCGCCAATTGAACCGATTAGTAATGTCTATAATAGCGTTAGGGGTAATTTTAGGCGTATTAGGAATCGTTCAAAACCTCGGCTACAATCCTATTCAACTCTCTAGTTATACAAATATGGAACGAATTCCCCTAACAATGGGAAACCCCATATTTGCAGCTTCACTGCTTTGTCTGACCATAGCAACAAGCCTTGTCGCTTGTTCGGTAGTAACCTATAAAGGAAAATTTCATAACGCATACAAGATCTCACCTATCTACCACCATATCCTGTGGACTCTTATAATCTCAATCCAGATAACAAGCCTGCTCCACACTTTAAGCAGGGGATCCTGGGTATCAGCTGGC
>Ga0209034_10000507_pt1 | contig 19612 bp, 18 predicted proteins | sample MarorgKNORR_S2LV_2_FD_188219 | JGI IMG/M metagenome (GOLD analysis project Ga0209034, IMG submission 188219) | Marine microbial communities from the Southern Atlantic Ocean, analyzing organic carbon cycling - 250m_A/KNORR_S2/LV (SPAdes) (version 2) | ecosystem: Environmental > Aquatic > Marine...
AGCGAAGCTCTTGACCAGTTATGTCGGCACTAAGGTGCCGGGCTGAATCCCACCCAATATGACCATCAAGATTGATATCGGCGCTCCAGGAGAGAGCTATCCGGCACTTATAGGTGCCGGACTCCTCGAGCAGCTTCCCCATATTCTTGATGAGTACGCACCGTCTTATCGGTATGCTGTGATCTCTGATGACCGAGTAGGTCCTCTCTACGCTAGAGCACTTGTGGAACGGTGCAGATCAAGCGGAAAGAAGGCTGAACTATACTCATTCCCAGCCGGTGAAATCTCGAAAAGCAGGAAGAATTGGTCCAAGCTTACTGACGGTCTCCTAGACGCTGGGTATGGACGTGACACCTCCATTATAGCCGTGGGTGGAGGGGTGGCTGGAGATCTAGCTGGGTTCGTGGCGGCAACGTTCCTAAGAGGTGTACCTCTTGTACAGGTCCCAACGACCTACCTGGCGATGATTGATGCAGCGATTGGTGGGAAGGTCGGCGTGGACACTCGAGCCGGAAAGAATCTCGTTGGAGCATTCTACCCACCCAAGTGTGTGATCGCTGACCCTAATGTGCTGGCAACGCTTCCAGATGATCAACGTTCTGCCGGACTTGTTGAGGCGTTCAAGCACGGTGCAATCCTAGATGCTGAATATTACGATGACTTGCGATCGAACGTGGGTCTGCTTCTGAGTGCCGATCCTGAGGCTGTGAAAGTTGCTGTTGCCAACTCTATTCGACTTAAGGGAGAGGTTGTTACACAGGATGAGCTAGAAGATGGGTACCGGCAGATCCTAAATTTTGGACATACCCTAGGCCATGCTTTTGAGGCAGCATCGAGTTATAGCCTTGGACATGGTGCTGCAGTTGCCGCCGGTATGGTTATGGAAGCGGAGCTTGGTGAACGTCTCGAAGTTACAGAAAGTGGCACGACTAAGGCCTTGTCTTCAGGACTGGAAGATCTTGGCCTTGGCCTCGAGACGCTTCCTGAACTCGATCCTGAGTTGGTCATGAGCTTTCTGAACTCAGATAAGAAAACACGGTTAGGTCGCCCTCATTATGTCTTACTTCGCCGTGTCGGGGAGGTTGAGGACGCAGGAGGATGGAGCCGGGAGGTTCCCGAATCCTTGGTCCGAGAGATCATCTACAGCCTTCTGGCCCCCAAAAGCCTTATATGAAGGGAATAACCGTTAGTTTGAAAACCAGTAGATAGCCCATAGCGATCCAAGACTCTATTTGGTGGGGTGGATGGACAACGTTATTATCCTTTTGGCTTTCGCCGGTATCCCCTAGAGGTTAGGACTCAATCAAGGTCCTATACGGCGGTACTAGAGGTGGCTGCAGTCGAGTTGATCGACGAGTTGCCTGAGAAAGCCAGAAGCACTTGGATTGTTTCCGCGGATGGTTCGATCGCAATAGCTCAACAGATTCTGGACTCGTTTTGCGAGATTCTCGTAAGTAATAAGACTCCTGATCTCATTCGCTTCATTGCGAACTGCCGGATACGGATTCGGCCAAGACGCGATGGGTTGATTTCTCCCACTTTGTATAGTCGGCGAGTTGATCCATCGGACGGGAGCGCGGTACCCATGGTGGGTACTCCCGGAAGGCTTCCCTGACCCTGTTGGTGATCCAACGATGCGAATGGGGTGGGGAGGTCTCGCGGAAAGACAATTTAGTTTTGCGAGATAAAACTCAATGAGTACACCGTATACCAAAGCCCCCCATCAGGGGGGGTTGGGCCCAGCAGGCTCAGATTCTATCCATGCCGCACTACTCATCGATTTCGACAATGTCACGATGGGTATGCGCAGTGATCTCTCCAAAGAGCTCAAGACCCTTCTCGATTCAGATGTAATCAAGGGTAAGGTGAGCGTTCAACGTGCTTACGCTGATTGGCGGCGGTATCCCCAATATATTGTGCCGCTATCAGAGGCCTCAGTTGATCTCATCTTTGCTCCCGCTTATGGGAGTAACAAGAAAAACGCAACTGACATTCGTATGGCAATTGATGCGCTCGAGTTGGTCTTTATTCGGCCAGAGATTGGAACCTATATCCTTCTCACAGGGGACTCAGACTTTTCCAGCTTAGTTCTTAAGCTCAAGGAGTATGGCAAGTACGTCATAGGTGTGGGGATTCGGGAGTCTAGTTCGGACATCCTGGTACAAAACTGTGATGAGTACTACTCCTACACGAGTTTGACTGGGCTGACTAAGACCACTGAATTAACCCAAGCCGCTCGTGATCCATGGATCCTTGTCAATGAAGCCCTGAAGAAGATGGTGTCACGAGGTGACGTCATGCGTTCGGATCGCCTCAAACAGGTCATGCAGGAGCTCGACCCCCTCTTTAATGAGCGGGGCATGGGGTTCAGTAAGTTCAGTAAGTTTTTAGCGGAGGCATCCTCGAGAGGTTTGGTTGCGCTAAAGAAGCAGGAGAACGGCCAGTACGAGGTTAAACCTCCTTACCGTGGTCGGTCGAGTCAGGACGAAGCGGGCGACAAACGGGCACCTGTTCGTGGCCAGAGACAGAGAAGCCCCAAGCCCCGACACTCTGCCGAAAGCCTTGACCAGCCTAGCTCGCAGGGTACTAGAAGCACGGACGATCCGCTGAAAGAAGCTTATCAACTCCTTGTTTCGGTCTTAGAGGACTTCCGTACTGTGGGGCGTGAGCCAGTGCGGGACTCTGATTTAAAACGAAAGATGCTCAAGAAGAACGCTGACTTCGATGAGGCTGAGCTCGGCTTTCCGAAATTCTCCCGCTTCCTTGTTCAAGCAACAGAGCACGGCGTCATTTCTACTGATCGGACTGAGCGTGGGAATTTCGAAGTATCTCTTCCAGACTCTCATTCAGAGAGCGAGGCAGCTGATGACATCTCTCTTGATGCGACGGTTGTGGAACAAGAAACTACATCAGTCGTCGAAGTAGTTCCTTCAAGTTCTCCGGACTCTGGCTTGCGTCTGGGTCCGCGTCGCGGGTCAACTCGCCGACGAGGCGGGGAAGACCTGCCGCAGCTGTTCGAAGGTCAGGCTGCTGGAACATCTATACCTTCCGAGACCGACTCGGCAACCCTTTCTGGTGAAGATTTTAGTGCATCGAGTATTGGATTACCGACGGATCCCCAGGCAATTGTGCGGTATCTGGCACATCGGTACAAAGGGGTGGGACAGAAGACAGCAGAGACCTTGGTCGAGCAGTTCGGACCGGCACTTTTCCAGACCCTTCGTGATGACCCAGAGAGTGTTAAGGCTGCCTTGCCCAGTAATCGAGGTGAGCAGGTGCTTGTAGCATGGAAAGCTGACTACGCTCGCCGGACTTCTGATGGCACGAAGGAAGCTGGAAACCGTGGTGGTCGCGGTCGCAGATAGTGACAACCCCTTATTTGATACTGTGAGTGAACGTGGGATTGGATTGTCAGATGTGTTGTCCAGAGAGCAACCATGGTGGGATGGGTCGCTCACAGCCCAGGGTTTCCCTAGTGGATTCTTAAGCAAGCCTGTCGTTGAAACATCCTGTTAACTGTTAAGGGGGACTCCCTGAATGATTGATCCGAACTGGACTTCAGTTCTACCTCCTGTGCTTGCGATTGTGCTCGCGATTTGGACAAAGCAGGTCTACCTATCGTTGGCTGGAGGCTTGTGGCTCGCATGGACAATGCTTTCAGAATGGAATCCTCTTTCGGGAATAGCTGCCTCGATCCAGGGAGCGGTTGATGTTTTAGGTAGTGATGCCCAAGTGATTCTGTTCACCCTCGTCATCGGAGCTCTGATTGCGACAGTTGAGGCATCCGGTGGGGTGAGAGGCTTTGTGCGTTTCTTGGAAAGAAACAAGTGGGTCAATTCTGCTAAGAGATCTCAGTTACTCGCTTGGCTCACAGGGATGGTAATCTTCATCGAGTCGAATATCACAGTTTTGGTGGCTGGTTCGGTCGCACGTCCGCTGTTTGACCGGTATAAGAGTTCCCGTGAGAAGCTCGCGTACATTATCGACTCGACTTCTGCTCCAATCTGCATATTGATCCCAATGAACGCGTGGGGTGCCTACAACCTGGGTATCCTTGAGGGATTGGGCGTAGAGAATGCTTTGATGGTTTTCTTGAATTCAATCCTCCTGAACTTCTATGCGATTGCTGCAGTTCTGGTGGTCGTAGCTGTGATTTTATGGGGTATCGATATCGGACCCATGAGGAAGGCAGAAGAGCGTACGCTCCGTGGTGAACTTCTTTGGCCAGACTCCACGCCGATGATCGATGAAGAAATACTATCTCCGACCCCCATCGAGAAGGTCGAGCCGCATGCATTTAATATGATAGTTCCAATAGCCGGTATGGTTCTATTTATGCCGCTGGGATTGTACATCACTGGGGGAGGGGACCTTTCGGCCGGATCCGGATCGACAAGTGTCCTATGGTCAGTTTTGTTCGCGCTGGGCCTCTCATGGATTATGCTTCTTATTCAGGGCGCATTTACCACAGAAGAGCTAGTAAAAATAGGACTCAAGGGTGCTGGAGGGCTTATGCCACTTGCCCTCATTCTTCTGTTGGCACTCGCCCTAGGAGATGTTGTCGATCTGCTGGGGACAGGTGTATATGTCGCACAAGTCACGGCGGGTACCATGCCTAACTACATCTATTTGCCTCTCATCTTTTTGGTTTCAGGAGGTATAGCGTTTTCGACTGGAACAAGTTGGGGCACATTTGCGATCATGTTGCCGATCGCAGTACCAGCGGCGGCAACTCTTGGCCTTCCACTCGCACCTTTTGTAGCTGCCACGCTTTCTGGGGGTGTTTTTGGAGATCACTGCTCTCCGATCAGTGACACTACGATCATCTCATCAATGGCAGCTGCTACTGATCATATAGATCACGTTCGCACACAATTACCCTACGCGCTGATAGGTGGAGCGATCGCAACGCTGTGTTTCGGGCTACTCGGGGCAACACTTTAGTAGATGCTTAACAACGGAGGAACAGATTCATTGAATGTCATCGTTTGTATCAAAAGAGTTCCTGATACTGAAGCCCATATACGGATTAATGAGACTGGCACGGATATCGACAATGGTGGCGTCAAATACATCATCAGCCCTTACGACGAGTTCGCAATCGAAGCTGGATTGCGTGTAAAGGAGAAGATGGAGGGTGGTGAAGTTAGCCTGCTCACAGTTGCTACGAGTGAGGCACAGGAGACGCTTCGTAATGGCTTAGCTATGGGTGCTGATAAGGCAACACTCCTCAGGGCTGATTCATACATGGATGGTCTAGGAACCGCCAAGGCCCTCGCTGCTGAGCTTAGAGATTCGGATGCCCAACTGATTTTATTTGGAGTTAAGGCTGCAGGAAGTGACCAACAACAGGTCGGACCGATGGTCGCAACGCTACTTGGTATTCCGTGTGTAACAGAGGTTTCTTCGTTCGAGTTTGGAGAGGGAGTTGTTACATGCCAAAGGGAGATTGAAGGGGGTATAGAGGTCGTCGAAGCTGATTTGCCTGCGGTGCTAACAATTACCAAGGGTGAATATGAACCTCGCTATGCATCCTTAAAGGGAATCATGGCCGCCAAGCGAAAGCCGCTGGAAGAGCGAGAAGCCGAATTGAGTCAGCCGGGTCTTCATATTGAACGGCTCAGCGAGCCTACCACTCGCGAATCCGGTTGTGTTCTAGAGGATAGTCCTGATGCAGTGGCTGAACTTGTGCGGCTGCTCAGGGAAGAGGCAAATGCTCTTTAACACTTTTTCGAATAAATACTAAACACATAAGTAGGAGATACTTGATATGGCAGACGTCCTCGCTTTCGTAGAACAGCGAGAAGGGCAAATAGGTGGCGGAGCCCGTGAAGTTGTCAGCGTGGCGGCTCAGTTAGCTAGTGAAATTGGTGGCTCAGCTAGTGCCTTGGTTCTGGGTGGTCCGGGTTTGGCGTCTGCGGCCGAAGGACTCTCCACCGCTGGTGCGACAGCAGTGGCAGTTGCGGAGCATGAAGCGCTATCCGAGTACAACCCAGAAGCCTATTTGCCAATAGTTATAAATCATCTTAGAAGTGGAAATTTTAGAGCCTTGATTTTCTCGGCAAGCAGTCTCGGAAAGGATTTGGCCCCGAGGGTGGCTGCGGAACTCGATGTCCCGCTAGGGTCAGATGTTACCGGCATGGAAGTCCAAGATGGAGTACCTCTGTTTACTAGACCTGTATACTCAGGGAAGGCATTTGCCAGGTTTTCCATTGATGCGGACCCAGCGATAGTCACCATTCGGCCAAATGTTTTTACTGTGAGTGATTACGACTCCGAGATCGAGGTATCCAAGTTCATCCCTGACGTAGACCCTGAGGCATGGTGTGCGCGTGTAATTGAGCGGAAAGGCGTGACGGAAGGTGCGATTGATGTCTCTGAAGCTGCGGTGGTTGTCTCAGGGGGGCGTGGACTGAAGGATCCTGAAAACTGGGGGGTGCTTGAGGAACTGAGGGATGCGATCGGTCCAGACACAGCACTTGGCGCATCTAGAGCGGTCGTAGATGCAGGATGGAGACCACATGCGGAACAAGTTGGCCAGACTGGGAAAACGGTCGCCCCAAAGCTGTATATCGCAGTTGGAATCTCTGGAGCCGTCCAACACTTAGCCGGTATGCGCACTTCTCAGACGATCGTAGCAGTTAACCGAGACCCAGATGCTCCGATCTTCAGTATGGCAGATTATGGGATTGTCGGGGATCTCTTTGAGGTAATCCCTCGCATGACTGAGGCGATCAAGGCACTCAAGTCCGAGGATTAACAGAGAGAGCTGCTATTTCGTAGCGAAGTCACTCTTAGCGTAACTCTCTGCACCCGGTGTATCAGCTAACAGTATCACATCGACGCTGCCGCCCTCAGCGATCTCGGTTTGGTTCTCTGATATCACGGCGAGCCCGTCAGCATCTGCTAGAGTGCTCACGAGACCTGAACCCTGCGGTCCTGTGATATATGCTTTAGGGGGCACCGTGGATGAATCCAGCCGAACACGCAGGAAATGGCTGAGTTCACCGGGCCCCTTGAGAGGTTCAGCGGCCTCACAACGAAGACTCCGTCGGAAGATCTTTTTGTGGCCACCCATTGCCAGCAAAAACGGACGAACGAACAGTTCGAAGGTAACAAATGCGGACGTGGGATTTCCTGGCAGGCTGAAGACCGCTTGATAGCTATCTCCGCGGGGAAGCCGTCCAAATCCGAAGGGGCTTCCAGGTCGTATACGGACTCGCCAGAAGTCTTGCTCAAATCCGAATTCCTCTAAGATCGTTTTAACTAGATCCGCTTCTCCCATCGAAGCACCACCGATAGTGATAAGGATATCGGCGTCAGCGGCTTTGGATATTCGTTCCCGGAGGATTTCCGGATCGTCTGAAGCGATACCTAACAATAGAGGAATCGCAGAAGCACCTGCGACAGCAGCGGCGAGCATTGGACCATTCGACTCTGGTATTCCCTCTCCCCGTTGAACATCCTCGTATCTCTCTGGTGTTCGAAGTTCATCGCCAGTTGGAAGTATGCCGACAGAAGGCTGCTTCACCACCGGAACATTTTGCATGCCGAGCGCTGCCAGCAGCCCTACTGTTGTTGAAGTGACCGTGGTACCGGCTGCCAGGACTTGGTCCCCCAGCTTCATATCCTGCCCGGCAGGTCGAATGTTCCTTCCTTTGTCACGGTTGCTGAGGACACTCACTATTCCCGGTGTTTGTTCAGAGTCAGTGTCTTCAACTCGGATAACCGAATCAGCTCCTGGTGGTATTGGAGCACCAGTCATTATCCGTATCGCTTCTCCTTCTCCTACACTCGACCCAGGCAGGTCTCCTGCATGAAGCACGCCTGTCACCGATAATCCAACAGGGGTTGAAGTTCCAGCATTCGAAATCTCCTCTCCACGAACTGCATACCCGTCCATAGCACTGTTATCCCAAGGAGGAAGTGTCGCACGGGCCACTAGGTCTTGAGATAGGGAGCGACCGAGACAATCCTGGACTGGTAATTCTTCAGATAAAAGAGGTTGAGTCGAGGAGAGGATCACTTCTAGAGCTTGATTCAGGGTCAGCCAGTCTGCTGAGCGAACTTCGAAACGAGTCTCCTGTTTCTTCACCGGACAGGTACTACCAGCGGAAGAGTGCTGTAATAGAGAAACTGAGTCCTTGTACCCATTCTGCTTTCTCTACTCCCTCAAACCCACGCGCTGAATCACTGAACCCAGGGGGTGTACCTAGCCTAGATAGAGAAAAGAGCCCGTCCCCACGAAGTGCCAATTGATCACTCAAATACCAGTGAGTGCTCAGGCCAAGTGAGCCGACAAAGGTCTTACCCAATTCGAAGCGATCAGCGGCATCTAGGGTTTCTTCAACTGGGTCCTGTTCAGCTGTGTCAAACGCGATTCCACCACCCAAGATCAAGGAGGGGCTTAGGCCGTGCCAGGCACGGTGGCCCGTTAAGCTGAAGCGGAGGTTAGCATCAACTTTCGCCAGCATGACGTCTGCAGAGCCGATCACCCGATCACCCTCATCTCGGCCTGGACTTACGATGTCGCGTTCGCCTTGAACGACTCCGACAACTCCTTCCAGTGATACTGGACCACTCACGTGCACACCATATCGACCTCCAACGAGGAGACCGCCCTTGGGTCCGTACCCGAAACGTCCGGTTGAAAATGTTACTTGGCCAGCGAACGGGCCTGATTCCTGTGCCCGCTCTAAAAATCGGTATACTGAGGGTACTGTCTGAGCCTCCCCCTCGCCCTTGATGAGCAGGGGAAATATCAGATGAGCCAAGATGAGCGCGCGGAGAAATATGCGCATGGAGGGGCTTCTCTCCTCTCCCGCGGTTGAATTGATTAACAACTGACTAAAACGCTTGAACGCTCTTGTAACACCGCCAAACTGTGATCGTTTCAGCTTCGACATCCAACTTAGCATAGAGTGCCTACAGGTGGTTAGGCTTCATCGTTCTGAAATTCGTTCTCAGGCGAGTGGGCTAGCCTGGCTAACGTGAGGCCTGCCAAGATCACTGTTGCTCCTATTAGCTGGAGGCCGGTGGGGACCTCTCCGAGCCAAATCCAAGCAGTAATGAGTGCGGCTACGGGTACCAAGTTCGAATACACTGCTGTTTTGTTATTGCCGATACGCTCAACCGCTCGATACCACAGAAGGTAGGCGAGCCCAATCCCTAGCAAGCCGGCGTACGTAACACCTATCCACGCTTCTGGGGTTATTGCCCTTAAGTCAGTCCTGATTAAGCCTGGAAGGCCCATTAAGAAAATGATTGGTGTGGCAACCCATAAAGTCCACGCAGTTACGCGGAGTGCCCCATAACGCGTGACTGGCTTTTGCCCACCAACTGTGTACATCGCCCACAGCACTGAGGCGATCAAGATGAGTAAATCTCCACGCATAGTTGAGCTACCAAGAGTTACGGCATCACGGCTACCCATGATCACCATAAATATTCCTATCAAGGTCCCTGCCACACCGATCATGGCCCAACCTCCAGGACGTTCATGTCCAGCCACGCTTGAGAGGAAGAGTGTCCAAACTGGAGTCGTAGCCAGCAGTAGGCTCGCATTTCCGGCAAAAGTCGAGTCGACCCCAAAGATGAAGCAGAGTTGGTACGCAACATTACCCAAGAAACCAAGGGTGATGATACGACGCAAATCTTCTGGGTGTGGCTTTGATACACCATCGAGCCGGCGGACTAGGATCCATAGAGCAATGGCCGCCATAGGAAAGCGGAGTGCATTGAGTGCTAAGGGATCGAGCTCAAGTAAAAGGACTTTGAGGACTGAAAAATTGACCCCCCAGATCAAAACGATCAAAAGAAGTCCCAAGTCAGTCGTGATATCCCTTTTAGGGATCTCCATCTAGATACCTCGGTCCCAATAGGGGCCGTTGTGGGAGGTGAACCGAAGCCACTAGTTTGGGTTGTGGCGCAGAAAAGTACTTGTAAGAACTCCAGTGTCCACATTTACGATCTTTTTCCGGGATACCGAGGCCAATTCAATAGCCATTATGAGACAGTTTGCAGATCACCAAGGGAACCAGTGGACAGCCAGCGTGAGCAGGGCAGATGGACCGGACTACAAGGGTCGATATGTAATGGTACTCGAGAATGACTCGGGCCAAAGCGTCGCTTTAGAAGATATCCGCTGGAACACTGAGAAGACTGCTTACAGGACCCTACAAACCATGTCAGACGTTGAACTTCGGAGACGCCTCCGATCCGCTGCAGGTCGGAGTGCTGCACAGGAATCTGCTAGCACCTGACTCTGAGATCGTATGTACTACCAGAGTGCACCTGATTAGCTGCCGCCACCTCGCTGTGGGATCGTCAGCCACTGTCCTGCTACAATCCGGTTCGGCTCGACCCTTGGGTTAGCTCGCAGCATCTCATTTAGTGTAAGGCCGTGGCGATAGGCAATTGCAGAGAGATTGTCACCTGAGACTATCTGATACCGTTGGGGACTCTGACCCGATGGTACTGTTCTCTCGTCGATTTCCTCAACTCTGGCATTAGGTCCACGTTCGGGACTGCGCACGAATTCAGCCAATCGTGCTCCCACGAGGTTCTCTACACGCTTTGCGCGGGTAGTAGAGGGTGTTCCATTCAACAGGATTGAGAATGCTAGCCTTTCTTCGTCACGTGAACGGACGATACCGCTAAGTGCTGAGACTCCTTCGATGGTCCCAGTTTTTGCACGCAGATTACCAGCTGCAGCAGTTTGGTACATTCTTCTAAGCTCACGGCGAGTACCAGCCTGTGGCAGAGAAGCCCAGTAATGATCCCATGTTTCCGTTTCTGCCATGCGTTGTAGAAGGCTGACGAAAGTACCGGCGCTTGTCCGGTTCCCAGCTGCAAGACCAGATCCGTCAAGTTGAACCACTCCTTCCATTGGTACACCGATTTCAGTCAATGCTGCTGAGACAGCTCGAGCACCAGCTTCGGGGCTCCCCAACCCCTCTTGTGTGCGACCCATAGTCCGGAATACGAGTTCAGCGAAGAGGTTGTTACTCCTCTTGTTTATCACAGAGATGTATTCGCTGAGCGGAGCCGAAGTGTGTTTTGCTAGTATGCGGACTCGGGATCGTTCATGATGAGTTGGAGAGGTGATCGTGGTTAGTACAGATTCTTGTGGCGACCTCACTACTCGGATATTACCTGAAATACGAATCCCCCGTTCTAATAGTACGTTACGGAACACAGAAGCGGTGAAGTGTGGGGGAGATGAAACAGTCATTTGGCGCCAAGCATCTCTGGCTCCAAGTGCGATGCCTCCTTCGATCCGAATCGGGTTCGAAGGGTATTCGCGCAAGATTGCCAAATGAGGTCTAGTTCCTCTGGGAGATGTGATGGCTAGGTTACGCACATCCAGGCCTGCATTCTCCGGTATGGTATGTACCTCCGGCCTAGATCCTGCGCGTCCTGAAGAGGCCACACGGAAGGACACCACATTTTCGTTGAACGAGAGTGCTGAAACAGGCGCTGCGAAATGATCGTTCAGGTCCGTGGGGTCCCATGAGTAAGGACGAAGGGGCCCCGGAAGGTGTGAAGCGTCAGCCACTAGATCACCCCTTACGGTCTTGATACCGGAGTCTTCAAGCTGATCCGCAAGCAGTTCAAGAACATACTCTCTTTCTTGAAACAACAGATCAGAGATTCCAGGGTCACCAGTACCGTATAGCACAAGATCACCTTGAAGGACATCATTGGCGATGTCGGAATCAGAGAGCAAATATGTTTGGAATCGAAAGTCAGGTCCGAGAATCCGTAGAGCTGCGGCTGTGGTAAGCAATTTCACGTTTGATGCTGGACTCAGAGCAGAATCCGGAGACTTCGAAAAAAGCGTATCACTCTGATCAAGTGAGACGACGAGTACCCCCCACCTGGCATCCCTCCAGCTGTACACATCCAGCATCTCTGAAAGGTCTGCCTGCAACTCGGTTATTTCTTGTGCTTCGGTCGGCTGACTTTCTAGGACTGCGAGTGAAAGCGACAATCCCAGGAAGAATCTCAGCGCCGTCGACTTCACGCCGTGACCAGGGGGCTCATAGTAGTCTGCGGATCAGGCGCGGATAGGGCCGGGTCCACCTTCAGGGACGCAGGTCGTACAGTATCCGGTCAACTCTAAACTGTACCCGATAACCTGAAAATCTGCAGCCTTCCCACTAAGGGATTGGATTTCCGGGCCGGCAACCTCTCCGGGGATATCTGTTATGCACCCGCAGGCTAGGCAGCGGGAATGATAATGAGGGTCCATTCGTCCATCATAACGAGCTGAGCCATCACTGTAGTTGAGCTTGACCGCAAGACCACAGCCGACAAGAGTTTCGAGACTCTTATACACTGTCGCGAGAGAAATCGCATCCAGATCAGTGCGGACAGCTAAGAATACTTCATCTGCTGTAGGATGAATATCCGTGCTAGCGAGGTAGCGGTATACGGCTGCCCGTTGTTCGGTAAACCGCTGTCCATTGGACTTCAGGGCACGGCGTAGTTGCAGGTCGGTATTCTCATGAATCATACGAATACTTTATCGGTCCTAACGAAATGATGTCAACTACGTAATGCGCGATTTGATCAGTTTCAGAAGTATGGGGTTTATGGGTTGCCTAGCTCCCATAAGCAACAAGGGTTGCTGATAAGGGCGGTCTAAGCAGATTCTTTTCCAGTATAGCTCTGGAATTGTCCCATATGCCGCACGAGAAGGATGTCTGATGAGTAAAGACGCTGGCACGCTTGATGCCCTTCTAACTGAAGACCGCCGCTTTTCTCCGAGTGAGGATTTTCGGACTCGTGCTGTGGTCAGTGATGCGGATATCTATGAACGAGCAAATACCGACCGTGAATCCTACTGGGTGGAGTGGGCAGAGCAGCTAGACTGGTTTAGACGCTGGGATTCTGTCCTAGAGTGGCAACCTCCTCATGCGAAATGGTTCGTAGGTGGGAAGCTTAACGTTGCTTACAACTGTTTAGACCGTCATCTAAACAGCTCTCGCTCTGATCAAGCCGCTCTTATCTGGGAGGGAGAACCAGGAGACACGAGAACTTACACATATGCTCAGTTACATGATGCGGTTTGTCGTTTTTCAAATGCGCTGAAAAATCTGGGTGTAACTCGTGGGGATCGCGTCACCATTTATTTACCTATGATCCCGGAGGCAGCGATTGCTATGCTCGCCTGCGTTAGGATCGGAGCAATCCATTCCGTGGTATTCGGGGGCTTTAGCCCTGAATCACTGGCTGACCGGAATAATGATGCTCAAGCTAAAGTGCTTATCACCGCTGATGGTGGCTGGCGAAGAGGTGGCATTGTTCCTCTCAAATCTAATGCAGATGAAGCTCTCCTAAGCTCACCTACGGTAGAGAACGTTGTCGTAGTTCAGCGAGGTGGTGAATTAAGCGAAAAAGTTGATGCAGAAATGCTGGAGGGCAGGGATCACTGGTACCATGACCTTATGGCCGAAAGTTCGGCTGATTGTCCGGCTGAGGAAATGGATGCCGAAGACGTGTTATTTATTCTTTATACGTCGGGTACGACGGGTAAACCGAAGGGAGTAGTTCATACCACGGGAGGCTATCTGACACAGGTGGCTGCTACCACCAAGGCTGTGTTCGATTTACAAGATGATGACGTCTACTGGTGCACAGCAGACGTGGGGTGGATTACTGGGCACAGTTACATCGTTTATGGACCGCTCGCCAACGGGGCCAGGGTCTTCATGTATGAGGGGGCTCCAGACACGCCTGATCGAGGACGCTTTTGGGAGCTTTGTGAGAAATATGCGGTCACTGTTTTCTACACGGCGCCAACAGCGATCCGTGCGTTTATGCGCTGGGGGGATGATTGGCCGGCAGGGCATGACCTGTCTAAGCTCCGCCTACTAGGGACAGTTGGTGAACCCATAAATCCAGAGGCATGGGTTTGGTATCATGAGAAGATCGGCGGAAGCTCATGCCCTATTGTCGATACATGGTGGCAGACAGAGACAGGGGCGATCATGATCACACCGCTGCCGGGGGTCACTGAAACAAAGCCAGGAACCGCGACTTCTCCGTTCCCTGGCATTGAGGCGACGATCTTGAACGAAGCGGGAGAAGTTGCAAGCGCCGGGTATCTTGCGATCACTTCTCCTTGGCCGTCTATGCTTCGCACCGTATGGGGTGATGACCAACGCTTTCGAGAGACCTACTGGTCTAAGTGGGATGGGATCTATTTCCCGGGTGATGGCGCAAAGAGAGATGAAGACGGCTATTTCTGGATTCTTGGACGAGTAGATGACGTTCTAAATGTTGCCGGTCATCGAATTGGTACGATGGAAGTTGAGAGTGCCCTCGTCGATCATCCAGCCGTTGCGGAAGCTGCTGTAGTTGGTAAAAGCCATGAGATCAAAGGTCAGTCGATCGCAGCGTTTGTGACCCTGAAGGAGAGGGAGTCAGGTACAGATGAGCTACTGTCTGAAGTTCGCGAACATGTCGGGCATAAAATCGGAGCGATTGCCAAACCTGAGATCGTGATTTTCACAGCGGACCTGCCTAAGACACGTTCAGGGAAAATAATGCGACGTCTACTGCGAGATATCGCAGAGGGACAGACCGTGGGAGATACGACGACTTTGGCGGACCCGAGTGTGGTTGCGCGTCTACAAGCGATGTATGAAGAGGAAGAATAAGCTGGAGACGACTGATCTCTGATCTTTATGTGAGACCAGGTATTTATTGAGAGGTGCTAAGTTTCGTCTGCTAGTGCATCAAGGGTGGGCGGAGCAGGTTTAGAAGACTCCTGATCTGGCTTCTTTTTGACCTTCTTAGCTGGAATTCCGGCATAGACGCAGTGCGGCTCAGTATTCTTTGTAAGTATTGCACCAGCGCCGACCATAGAATCATCAGCCACATGCACACCAGCTAGAATTGTCGCGTGATAGGTGATTCGCGCCCCTCGTCCAATAACGGTTTTGGGCGTTTCTACGATGCGGCCATCAGCGATATCGTGCGTATGAGAATAAACGTTTGCAAAATCTGAAACTGACGAACCATCTCCTATCTCAATACCACCCCGGTCATCGAGAAGCACATGTCGGTGGATTACCACGTTGTCCCCGACATCTAAATTGTAGCCGAACGACAACCGCACATGTGGGAATGCCTTGAAGTTTGCACCACAGCGACCAAAGACATGACCGGCAAGGATTCGTCTGAAGCGGATGCCGAGCTCCACATTTTCTCCTAGGTAACTGCGGTCGAACATTTCCCAGAGCCACAGGAGTGGCTTGCGTGGTGTATAGCGTTCTAGGTCGATGTCCTGATAGTACTCCGGCTCAAGTGTAACATTTTCCGGGTTCATCTGAGCCAATGCGACAGGGAGGAAATGCGTATCGTCGTTTTGAATCTGTGCATCACTCAGATGTGGAAAATAGATGTTGGTTAGGATACGCCGGCAGAGTTCATTGCGGTCACATTGTTCTGAGTCCAGTTCGTCCGATAACCAAGCCAGCCACTCAGAATAGACGGCTGATGTTTCGCTGGGGATTCCTACTGAACGCAGGGGCAAGAAAGGCATCAACGAATCTAGTCTAGATTAAGGTTATAGGTTCAACAGTATTTTGAATTATTGAACCGAAAATGGAAATATAAGCAGATCTATAGGGTGGCAGTATCAGGTGTAAAGAAGTCTGCCCATGGATCTGGGTAGTATGTGCCATACAGAATGAACCACCCCGCATGACTATCCGATGAGCCCGTTGACGCTCCGAAGCCCTGCAGATATCCTCTCCTATGGTAACAATCACGTTTTCTGTAGTGGGTTCGCGCCCGCCTTATGACGCTCTTATCTCAGGGCCTCAAGGGGCGGGCGTGTCTTATTGGGAGAGGTCGATAAGCGATGTCTGATGCCGCGCCCTTGAGGGGCCAAATTGTGAGAGAGGCCCTCACATTTGACGATGTTCTCTTGATTCCTGGACATTCGTTGATTCATCCCAAAGATACAGATGTGTCTTCGCGTTTAACACGTGAAATTTCTATAGAGATTCCGTTGCTCTCAGCAGCAATGGATACAGTTACTGAGTCGAAATTGGCCATCCAAATGGCGCGTGAAGGAGGCGTCGGGATTATTCACAAAAACCTCTCGCCCGAGGCTCAAGCAGAAGAAGTAGATCGTGTTAAGCGTTCTGAGAGTGGAATGATCCTGAACCCGATTACCCTCACAAGAGATCGCAGTCTGAAAGACGCTCATGACCTGATGGCGAAGTTTTCAATCAGTGGAGTTCCCATTGTCGAAGATAATGGCCGACTGGTTGGGATTATCACTAACCGAGATCTGCAGTTTGAGCTTGATCTCAGTAAGTCTATAGAGCAGGTCATGACTTCTGACAACCTCATTACTGTTCCCGTAGGGACTACGCTTGACGAGGCGGAAACGATTCTCCATAAGCACCGCATCGAGAAGCTTCCAGTTCTAGATCAAGATGGAATTCTACAGGGACTAATTACTGTTAAGGACATCTTCAAGCGGCGCCAATATCCGAATGCCTGCAAAGACGAGCATGGACGCCTCAGGGTAGGCGCCGCAGTTGGAGCATCGAAGGTCGATATTGAACGTGCAGCTTTATTAGTGGAAGCTGGAGCAGACTTGATTGTGGTCGATACTGCTCACGGCCATTCCGAGGGTGTTCTCGAAGCGCTTGAGCGTGTGCGAGAGCGTTTTCCAGATACCCAATTAGTGGGTGGAAATGTCGGAACCTTAGAAGGGGCTCGGGCTTTGGTCGAGCGGGGAGTTGATGCAGTTAAAGTGGGTGTTGGTCCGGGTTCCATCTGCACTACCCGAGTGGTGACTGGTGTTGGTGTCCCACAACTGACTGCGATCATGGATGCAGTCGATGGTGGGGATGGGTCAGTACCGATCATTGCAGATGGGGGAATCCGTTACTCAGGTGACATCGTAAAGGCTCTTGCGGCTGGAGCGGAGTCGGTAATGATGGGCTCAATGTTCGCTGGCACGGACGAAGCTCCAGGTGAGAGCTTTCTGCTAGAGGGTCGGCGATTCAAAACCGTAAGGGGCATGGGCTCCTTATCAGCGATGGAAGAGGGTTCGGCCGACCGTTACTTCCAGGAAAATCAGGAGGGTCAGAGCAAACTGGTTCCCGAGGGTATTGAGGCCAGAGTGCCGTATAAGGGCCCTATCTCAGATACGATTTACCAGCTAGTAGGTGGTCTCAGGAGTGGAATGGGCTACTGTGGTGCTGCGTCTCTTGATGAGCTTCGCTCTAGCGCTCAGTTCAGCCGAGTTACACCAGGAAGTCTCAGAGAGTCTCACCCTCATGATGTTACAATCACCAGGGAAGCCCCGAACTATCGCATGTAGGTGGATTGGCTACCGCCTAAACCCCTTAGTTCCTAGATTTTTCCCCGGTAAAACGCCAGACGCTCTGACAGGCATTCTTAAAAAAGATCAACTACTCCAACACGTGAGCCCAAAGACATGATACGTAAGCCCCTACTCGCCATTGCTCTTGCTGCTTTTTTCGGTTGCGCGCCTCCGGAAGGTGAGGCCCAACTCACAATGGCTCAGGCCCAAGCAGCAGTTGACGCCGCAGAGACTGAGGCTCGGGCGAATGACTGGAACCTGACGATCTTCGTTGCCGATGCTGAGGGAGCCCCGTTGTACCTGAGAAGAATGGACGGAGCTTCCCCGAGGACGACTGACATAGTCATGAGAAAAGTCCACGTGGTCATAACGACCGGCGGAACGTCGGGAGCCTACGGGGAAGCACTCGCTGCTGGAACAGTCGACAGTATTCCCGGGGGCATCCACTATGAAGGCGGGCTTCCAATATTTGTGGATGGTGAATTTATAGGTGCTATGGCTGCCAGCGGTGCACGGGGTTCGGAGGATGCTCAAGCAGTGCGCGCGGGACTAGCTGCAATCGGAGCAACCTCTGAATCTGGGATGTAAAGTGATTGTAAATAAAGGACTTACAAATTTCTATCCGAACTATCGCATGTAGGTGAATTGGCTACCGCCTAAATCCCTTTAGTTCCTAAATTTTTCCCCGAAAAACTCCAGTAACTAAGCTACCAAGCATTCCCATTAGGCACCCTCTAGCGGAAGTAGAATGAAGCCAATAGGAATGCTCCCATAGTAACCATCCAGATAGCAATACCTTGCCCTTCAGTCTTTCCTTTCGTGCTCAGAAACTGAGCTGACCTTCACTTCATCTAGAGTCTCTCAGTCTTCCGGTACTAGGGGTCGCGCTCATCAGGCACTGGAAGGCTGGTGCTTGCGCGACTGCATAAACAGGTACGCACCTCCGAAACTGACGATCAGCGAGACGCCGAGATCCATGATGCTGCCGGGACCGAACTCAGCACCAGCCATCGTGGACACAGTCACGTACACAGCATGAAGATGGTCGATACTGATCCCGGCGAGTATCGCTTTGGTCGCGGCTCCCAGCGGTTGCGATCGAACCATGAGGCAAATCACTGCCAATCCGAGGGCCGATCCCCCCAGATACAGATTCGCGGCCGACTCGGGGACAGCCGTGCTCGCGTAGAGAGCATCCATCACCGCTCGGGGCAGCACGAGGAGCATAAGGGCATACAACCCGTAAGTGACACCCGCAAACGTGAAGAGGTTCTTGACGTTCATGTTGGCAGCTTCCTTTTGCAGAAAATCTTTTTGAAATACATCTTTAGAGCATGAGGCGAATCCGACTGACAGCTCTGCTACTCCTCCTAGCGTGTGACAATCCCATGACTACTCCAGTAGCCATGTCGATCTCTATCTCACCTGCCGAACTGAGTTTTACTGCGATAGGTCAGACAGCTTCACTTGTTGCCACCGTGAAAGACCAGAATGGGGCACCAATGTCGGCCATGATTGAGTGGATGACAACGGATGAGTCTGTAGCCTCAATCTCCTCAGAAGGACCCGTAAGCTCTATCACGGTAACGTCTGTAGGAACGGGAACAGCAACGATTGTGGCCAGTTCACATCCTGTCGCAGTATCAGCAGCGGTGACGGTTGTTCAAGATTCAGGGGCTACCACTACTCCCCCTTCGGCAGATAGGGGATAGTCCCGGCCGCGTCTGAGTCGTCGATGACGTGAAAGGTGCTCACGCTGCCAGCCTGACGAGCTGTGCCGAATTCGGCGTACGCCGGGTCGCTCGCGAACGCTTCAATCGCCTCCATCGAGGGAAAGGCCAGAAGCGCGATGATCGAGGCAGTAGAAGGCTCTCCCTCCACTGTGGTGATGTTCCCACTTCGGGAGAGGTATTTGCCTCCATGCTTGTGCACGATCTCGTGAACGTGCTCCGCATACCCAGGCACCCAAGCGTCGTCGGTCACTTCGATGTTGGCGATCAAGTACATGGTCATGGTCGAGATTCCTTTTCGTAAGGGGTGAGCCGAATAGATATACATCTGATAGCAGAGGCCAACCAAACGTATAGCACTTTGGAAAGGCTGACGTAACACTCCTACGGTTACGACATAGGGTACAACCCTGATTGAAATAACCGTTCGCGGGGTGAATCACCCTGTCAAGATTGGGTGCCCATTCAGGAGCGTACCAAGGGCTGATCAGGGCATACCCAATGAGCATCAGGGGTTAGTTGTTTG
>Ga0209034_10000508_pt1 | contig 19538 bp, 21 predicted proteins | sample MarorgKNORR_S2LV_2_FD_188219 | JGI IMG/M metagenome (GOLD analysis project Ga0209034, IMG submission 188219) | Marine microbial communities from the Southern Atlantic Ocean, analyzing organic carbon cycling - 250m_A/KNORR_S2/LV (SPAdes) (version 2) | ecosystem: Environmental > Aquatic > Marine...
CGAAGGCAACATCAGTGCCACCATGCCGATCCTCCCCGACCTTCTCGACGAAGGAGGTTGGCTTCGCTTGGGTGCTATCGCAACGCTGGTCGATTCGGTCGCCGGACATCACGGAGTGATGCAAGTCGCTCCTGACTGGGTCGCGACCCTACAACTGGGCACTGTGCTCAGTCGAAAGGCGGAAGGAACCGAAGTAACAGCTGAATGTCGGCCGTTGCGAATTGGTCGCAACAACGTGGTTACAGAAACCGCCATCAGCGATTCGTCCGGCGAAATAGCGAGAGCAACTTGCACTTACGCCCGTCTGCCCGCCCGGACCAACAATCCGAGTGTGGGTACTGGCAAGGGACAAGTAGTGGATTACGCGGAAGACAACGAAGAGCACCCTCGACCAATGCTTGAGGATTACCTTCGCGCCGACATCAACCCAAACGAACCTGTAATTGAATTGCCCCACCATTCCCGCATTCACAATTCTTTTGGGTCAATTCAGGGCGGGGCCGTAGCGGTCTTAGCTGACGCCATGGCGGCGCACCTATGTCGGCTAATTCTCAAGACACCAGCGCGATGCACGAGCGCTGACGTTCATTACCTCGCCCAAGCCAAAGGTGGTCCGTTCAGAGTTGAAGGCGAAGCACTACGAATTGACCAAACCGCAGTGACAAGCAGAATACGAATCATCGATGTCGGCAACGACAACCGGTTACTGGACGTAGCGACCGCTACAGCAACAAGCATCGAATAATTGGTGGGAGGTCCATCATGGAACTCGGCCTAAACGGCAAAGTGGTTTTGATTTCAGGTTCCTATCGCGGAACCGGAGCAGGAACAGCCAAAGTCTTTGCCGCAGAAGGCGCACTCGTCGCCGTTCACGGTCACGAACTGGGACAAGCCGATGACGTGGTCGCCGAAATTACCTCGAACAACGGCAGCGCAATCGCGGTGCACGGCGATCTAGAAACCTCCCAGGGAGTCGACGACATAGCTAGTCAAGTAGAAGCAACCTACGGGCCAGTAGATGTCCTCGTAAACAATCATGGAGCTCCGGGCCGCACCGATTGGACGGACACAGCCGAGGCATGGAAAGAGAGTTGGGAAACCAATGTCCTAACCGGTATCCGACTGACGCAGAGGGTTCTTCCGTCCATGCGAGAACGCGGATGGGGAAGAGTCATTTTCCTAGGCACCGTTGGAACAGAGCGACCAAGTGAACGCAACCCTGACTATTACGGCTCAAAAGCTTCATTGCCGGTCATAGTCCGAAGTCTCGCGAAGGAGCTTCGCGGGACGGGAATCACAGCAAATCTGGTGAGTCCGGGCATGATCGCTACCGCGGAGGTGCGGGAGATGCTCCAGCGACGCGCCGCGCGCGAAAATTTGCATGGATGGGACCAAGTGCAACGCTGGGCCCTCGAAAACTCGATGCCCAATTTGACGGACCGTATTCCCGATCCCGAGGACATCGGCCGATACGTCGTATTTGTCGCAAGCGACGTTGCCTGGCACCTGACGGGAATTGATTTCAAAGTTGATGGCGGAGCGATCGACGCATAGCCGTGGTTGTCCCAACCTGGATGTACGGTTCCAGACCGTGGATCAGTTCCCGACACTGTTGGCGTTAGATATAGATGGCACGTTGCTGCGCTCCGACGGCACCGTTCCGTCGCGAGTTCGCTCAGCGATTAAGTCTGTGAAAGCTCGGGGGTGCATTTTGGTGCTATCCACGGGGCGTCCTTGGGCGCAGGTAACCCGCATAGTCGAAGAAATTGGCGGTGTTGACTATTGCGTGTGTCTGAATGGTGCAGTCGTTACGAACGGCGACGGTTCGTTACTTGTGCAAAGAACGATGACTCGAGAGCAGGCCCAAAATACGGCGCGGCTCGTTCGCGATCTCTTGCCTCGAGTTGACCTCGCGGCTGACATGGCAGACGGCCGTCATATCTGGGACGAAAATTTTGTCAACGAATTCCCGGACGACTTTGTCATCAATGCGACACGCGTCCCTGATGCGGTGGCCGCTATCGATGGTCCGGTGCTCACGTGGCTACTCGATTGCAAAGACTCTGATCCACTGAAGGCGATTGACCTTCTCAGAGCACATATGCCGCGAGATGCTGAAGTTCGACCCTCCGGCCTTGAAACGCCAGAAATAGTGGCGTCTGGAGTTACAAAAGCGAGTGGGCTAGCGGAGATCGCAACAATTTGTGGCGTAGAGGCTTCGGACGCGTTGGCATTCGGCGATGGCCTCAACGACCTCGACATGTTCACTTGGGCGGGATGTTCGGTCGCTATGAGCAACGCCCACATCGATGTGCTGGCCCATGCAAACCTCGTAGCGCCCAGTAATGACGAAGACGGGGTAGCCGTAATACTCGAAGCTCTTATTAGCGACTAGAACTGACACGTTCTAGAAACAGTGCCGTGTGAGGAGCAAGATAAATACGCCAGGCTTGCGCTATTCCTCCGTTGGGGCCGGTGCGTAAACGGACCTCGTCTCCCGCCTCAACTCTGAGTTCCACAGGCGGGCTCTGCAGCCACATCAATCGCACTCTGACCTCATGTATCCCTGGCGGAATCTCAAAAGTCTCAGATTTATCGTCCTTGACGCGCCCAACCTGGCTGCCATCAACCCGCACTTGGTAGGCCCGCACTGTGTCTCGATAATGGTGTATACGATCGATGGTTAGTCGAGCTGATCCCGTCAAAGCTGCTCCCAGTACGTGGATTGACAACCCTGAAGCTACCCCCGAGGTTGGCCGTTCCCTAACCCTGACTCGCCGATAGCGTGAAGGGCGCTAGAAATAGTCACTCACACGAAACTTCTATCGGAGCTATCCATGAGTAACGAGTTGCGGGCGGAATTGGACGCATGGATTGATGCCAACTGGGATCCCGATTTAACAGTGCGCGAATGGTGGCAACGTCTTTCCTCGGCAGGTTTAACAAACCCTGGCCTTACTCAGCCGTTCGGCAAAGGGTGGGGGCGAACTGAAACACGCGTTCTTGCTGCCGCGCTGCGAGAACGCGGAGCAATCGGATCTCCCGCTGGACTGGGCATGCTGTTGGCGGCGCCCACAATCCTTGCTCACGGCAACGAAACCCAAATCGACAGCTATGTCCCCCGCATTCTCGATGGCACGGACGCCTGGTGCCAACTGTTTTCGGAACCAGGTGCTGGTAGTGATCTAGCCGGTCTTCAAACCAAGGCGATCCGAGATGGCGACGAATGGGTGATTACCGGACAAAAGGTATGGACATCGGAAGGGCAACATGCCGACCTGGGGATGCTCATTGCCCGTACCGACCCAGACGCTCCGAAACATCGAGGGATCAGCTGGTTCGCGTTTCCAATGAGACAAGAAGGGGTCGAAGTCCGACCTCTGCGTGAGATGACAGGCCGGTCTCTATTTAACGAAGTGTTTATCGATGAGGCTCGCGTATCCCACCACGACCTCATCGGTGAACTGAACGACGGTTGGCGGGTAGCGAACACCACGCTCATGGTGGAACGCGCCGGGATTGGCGGGGGACATGGCTTGGCCTATGCAGCAGCGCATCCTGGCAGCATTGCCGGTCACTTGGAAAGACCCGCCGGATCATTCGTTGGGAAGCGCTTGGCTTTAGCAGCTGGCGGAGTAGGTCCTGGAACCTTGCAACTACTGAGAGAACTCGCTGAGGATCGAGGGAAACTTAAAGATGGCCGCGTCCGGCAAGATCTCGCTCGACTACACACCGAGCTCGAATTGATGCGCATGAACTCACAACGAACTCGTCAAAAGAGTCAGCAAACTGGTGGCGAAGGCAACCTCGCCAAGATCCTCATGACCTCGGCCCTGCATCGAACCCGCGAGATAGCTGGCTCGATCCTCGGTCCCGAAATGACCCTTTGGGGTGAGGAGTCGGTGACTGATGGGGTTCTCCAAGAGATGGCCGTATTTTCCCCGGCCCCCTCGATCTACGGGGGCACGGACGAAGTGCAGCGAAACATCATCGGAGAAAGAGTGCTTGGACTTCCCAAAGAGCCCGGCCCCAATAAAGACACTCCTTTTACCGAACTGTTACACAACAAGGCGGACTGGTAAGCGCGACAAAGATTCCTGCAACGGCTGACCACTCGCCCCCTCCTAGAAGTCACGCAACGGAGGTAACTCGCGGGCATTTGTGTCTCAGTAAAAACTAAGAACCTCGGATCGCAACGCACGCGGCCCGGGTTTCTTAACGGCTAGATCTGGGATTAAAGAAATTGTCGGACGGCCTCACCCTCGACATACCCCAAGAGACAGTCGACCTGTCGCGTTCAAGAATGGACAACAATCAGGAAGACTGTTCAGTTGGAATGATGAACAGGCCTTCGGCTGTGATCAACGGATCAGCAAATCGGTCAGGAGCTCCGTCTTTGTCCCGGCGGACAGTTAGTTCAACGTTGAGTTTGCGATCCTCTCGACTTGCTTCCCAAGCTTCGAACCACACCGGACGATCAACCGGGACGCCTTGCCGGTAGTCAACCTCAAGGCGAGCGGTATAGGCAGCCTCTCCGATAACGACCATTAAATATCCCATGGTGTCGTCAACTAACGCTGAAACGGCCCCTCCGTGAACTCTTCCGGGCGCGCTTTCGAATGCCGCTCCGAAAACGACTTTGCTGAGTACTCGGTTACCAGCTCGACGTAGCTCAACCTCAACTCCCATGGGATTAGCCGGCCCGCTAAAAGTTCTGTCGCTAAAGGCGATCACTTCGGCACCATCAATCGGCTGGGGGTCGCTGTAGCGACGAGCAAAATAGTCTGATGGTCGGGCTACTGGATCGGAACGTTCTAGATCTGAAGCAGCGATATCAGCCCACTCGGCAATTGCTTCTAATTCTGCGTCGTCGACCCGGTGGCGAACGAACGCGTTTCCAAGCCTGCGCAACGCTCTCGCTGAACGACTCCGCAACAACAACTGCGGATCCGGATAAATCAGATGCAGATCTGGGGTCGAATGTTCGTCACCCTGAGTCATGGGAACCTATGCGATTCGGCTGTTCGTAGGGATAATCAATGAGGCCACCACCGGGGCTTTCAGAATCAAAGATCCAGTACTGACGGATCTCCTCGATCAGATCGTCTCGGAAGCTGTAATGCTCGCTGCCACGTACGGCAAAACTCTCCCCGCGATGCTCGCCCTCCATCATCCACTCAATCGCTGCAGAGTCGCCGCTTTCCACTGTGCGTTCAACAACCCATCTTGCGCCCGTCCATTTGGCCCGTATCTGATTCCAAAAGTTTCCGATAGAGGCGGCAGTCGTGATTGGCGAATGATTGGTGTCATAGATCACAGCGTCGTCGGTGAAATGCTTCGCTACGTCTTCACTTGAACCAGAAGTACAAGCCTCGAAATAAGAACGAATGTGATCTTCGTGAGTAGTCATATAGAGATGTTTTCAGACGGACAGCCTCGCTGCGTAAGCATGTGTCGTGAAGGGCTGTAGGTAACTGCCGCCAGCTAAATCGATTTGTTCTGCGACTCGCGCCAAAAGATTGTCCAACCGAGATGGCGGAAGCATTCGGTGGTCAGATTGGGTCCGTAGATTTTGTATGTGCTCATGGGTGCTTATCTCGACCTCCCACGCCATCTCGAATTCCTTCACTGGCCCAAACAGGCCACTGACTCTGATTTCTTCTGCAGGAGTCTCAGCGCTGATGGCAGCTTTGGACCCAGGTAGTCGAACTGGATACGGTTTGTTTTTGAACTCGGGCGCGAGTTCGGCATAAATCGGATCGATAGCCGAATCAAACGGTTGTTCTCTTTTCTCGGGTCGGTTCCAGAACACACACAACCAGCCCTCGGGCTTGAGCATTGCGGCGACCCGTTCGAAACGAGTTTCGGGGTTTGTCCAATGCCACGACTGCCCCGCGATTACCAAGTCCGCTTTTCTCGTCGTCCCCGCCCAATCATTAAGCGTGTATTGCTCGATAGAAAACAAACCGGATTCTTGCAACTCTCGCTCTGCTATTGCGGCCATGGCCGGGTCTGGTTCCAGACCGAGGATCTCATAACCTCGCCCAACGAGAGGTGCCGACGCTTTACCGGTGCCACAGCCGACGTCAATGATGAGCTGAGTAGTTAACGTCTGGCAGGTCGCCAGGATCCATTCGAAAAGACCGCTCGGATATTCGGGCCGGTAACGGTGGTAAGTCTCTGCGACTTCGCCAAAAACTCGTGACTGCTGTTTGTCTTCAAAGATCATGATTCAGATCAGCTAACGGCCCACGACAACCAACGGCCATCCCGCTGCTCAAGGCGAAGACGCAACCCGAAGCACTTAGATAACGACTTTTCAGTGAGAACTTGGTCAAGGGGTCCGCAAGCCATGACAACGCCGTCTCTGAGCAGCAAGCCGTGAGTAAACCCGGGGGGAATCTCATCGGTGTGATGAGTGACAAGCACTGTTGCGGGTGTTTCAGGATCTGCGGCAACAGCAGCCAAGCTGTTCACGAGTTGCTCTCGCCCAACAAGATCGAGTCCCGCCGTCGGCTCATCTAACAGCAATAAACCCGGAGCGCCCATCAGAGTTCGTGCAAGCTGAACGCGTTGTTGTTCTCCCGAAGACATCGTGTGGAACTTGCGTGAAGCGAGCGATACTGCGTCGACCCTTTTCAAGCAGTCCATAGCATCTGAACGATCATCGTCAGAGTACTTATGCCACCACGTTTCAAGCGCAGCATGTCGCGCAGTCAAAACGATGTCGAGTCCTTCAATATCTGGCCTGAACTGATCTCTGAGTGATGATGATGCGAGCCCAATTCGCTGACGTAGGGTCCGCACGTCAGTAGCGCCCCACGTTTCTCCGAGAACTTCGACAGTGCCAGTTGTGGGGTAGCGATAAAGAGACAAGATCTTTATGAGAGTGGTTTTTCCACTGCCGTTCGGTCCCAGAATGACCCAACGGTCCCGGGGCAAAATATCTAGGTCGAGAGGCCCCAGCACTGTTACGCCCTCGTATTTGACCGACACATCGCGAAGCGTGACCGCGGGAGAGACAAATTTCACGGTTCAAGCTTGCCAGATTGAAGCATTTAATCCGAAAGAGGAGCCGACTCGGCTGATGGGTCGCTTCCAGTATGAGATGCCCAGGTTTCGAACATCTCGGCGTAGCGGCCCCCTTGTCGGACTAGTTCTTCGTGTGTTCCTAACTCGGTGATCTTTCCTTCATCGACTACAGCGATACGGTCGGCTTTCATTGCCGTCGCGAGACGGTGCGCGATCAGAACAGCGGTGCGACCCTCCAGCAAATTCTCCAGGGCGCGTTCTATTTGTGCTTCCGAACGCAGATCGAGGCTCGATGTTGCTTCATCCAGAACGATCACCCGCGGTCGCGAAATGAAGGCTCTAGCCAAGGCGAGTAGTTGACGTTCCCCTGCTGACAACGACACTCCACGTTCATGCACGAGGGTGTCGATGCCGTCGGGTAGCTGTTCGACCGCCTGAGTGAGACCGACGTGGGAGATCGCTTCATGGATCTCTTCGCTGGTTGCGTCGCGGCGAGCGAACGCAACGTTGTCGCGGATCGTTCCGTGGAAGAGAAATGGCTCTTGTGGAACGACACCGAGTTGCATTCGCAGAGAATCAATGTCGACGTTTCGAAGATCATGGCCATCGATCGACACTGAACCCGAACTGGGATCGTAGAAACGTGTAATCAGTTTCGCGATCGTACTTTTACCAGCTCCAGTGGCCCCTACGAGAGCGAAAGTCTCACCGGGCTCGATGAGCAGATCCACATCATGCAAGACGTGATCATCTTTGCCGTATCCAAACGTCACAGACTTAAGTTCGATACTGCCTTCTATCGGGGGAAGTAACGGCGCGTCCTGCGTTTGAGTGATGGAGGGTTCGGTGGCGAGAATTTCAGCTATCTTCTGCAATCCCGATTGGCCCTGCTGATAAGTGTTGTACAACTGCACCATTTGTTGGATTGGCGCAAAGAAGGTGTTCACGAAGAGAACAAAAGCTGTGAGCTCGCCGACTTGGAGTGAGCCGTCTTTGACCATCCAGCCGCCCATCAGTAGTACTAATGCTTGGGCTGCGATCCCAATGCCTTCAGTGGCAGGACCGTAGATAGCCCCCGCTCTGGCGGTGTACAGGTTGGCATCAAGGTAGGAACCGACGACAGTGCGGTGAAGCTCAGCATTTTGACGACGGCGGTTCAGCGCAGCAATCACCCGAACTCCCGCAAGGTTTTCGGAAAGATCTGCCAAAACTGAAGCGATGCGATCCCGCACCTCTACATAGCCGCGCTGGCTGACGCTTCGAAACCACAGGGTCATACCGAGTAGAGGGGGGAGGACGAGACTCAAGAGCAGAATCGCCAACAGGGGGTTATAGGAAAAGAGAACGACTGTGACTACCGAAACGGTGAGGGCTTGAATAACAAGATTTACGAAGCCTTCGTTGACTAGCAACGTTAAGGCCTCCACATCCGATGTCATTCTGCTGAGCAGCACTCCAGACTTCTCAGAGGTGTACCAGTCGAGCCCCATGCGCTGGTAATGACTGAATAACCGTGTACGAACGTCATACATGATGTCTTCGCCAAGTCGACCGTTCCAACGTTGCCGGCAAAAGCTGGTGACAGCGTTAACGAGAATGACCAAACCGAAGAGCCATACCGCCCTGTAAAGGGCGTCGCTGTCGCCCTTCATGACCCCATTGTCGATGCCTTGCTGAGTCAACACAGGACCCAGCAAGGCGGTAATGGTTTCTACCGCTAAAAGAACCAACCCCCAAAGAGCTATAACGCGTCGCTTCGCAAACAAGGCACGAAGATTGAGCCTTGTTTGATCGGTAACAAATCGTTCGAATGAGAAGACAGGGTCGGGGTGTATCGGTTCCTTGCTGAGCACGCGTTCAGCGCCTTGTTGCATCTCTGACGGAACCCCGGCGAACGGTAAACCGGCGCTTGCACTGGCCTGAGTAGCGCTTGGACCTCCGAAAGCTCCGCCGCCCGGCGGGCCCATCATCACCATCTCTTACCGCCGTCATCTGAAACCGACGCGGCCAGCGTCTCGACATAACGAGGCTCGGTGTCCAACAAATACTGATGAGAACCGTCGGCAACAATCCGTCCGTGTTCAACCAAGACAACTCGCTCTGCGAGAGCAATCGTAGAAAGGCGATGCGCAATGACGATCGTGGTGCGCGCCCTCAACAACTCCTTTAGAGACGTATGAATCTGTTCCTCAATCTCAACATCTATGGAGCTTGTCGAGTCGTCCAAAATTATGACCGACGGGTCCTGAAGAAAAAGTCGCGCTAATGAAATCCGCTGTCTTTGTCCGCCCGAAAGGTCATAGCCTCGCTCTCCGATAACAGTGTCGTAGCCCTTCTCTAAGGCCATTATGAAGCCGTGGGCTTGGGCTGCGCGCGCTGCTTTCTCCACCGATTCTCTTGAAGCGCCTGGTCGACCGTATGCGATGTTTTCGTGAACGCTGGTCGAGAACAAGAACGGTTCGTCCGGTACTAGTCCAACGGCACCTCGGAGACTTGCTTGCGTGACCGAGGCGATGTTTTGTCCGTCTAACGAAATCGAGCCTTGTTGAACATCGTAAAACCGCATTAGCAATCGAGCGATGGTCGACTTCCCAGACCCCGTCCTACCGACAATTGCGATACTTTGCCCGGCCGGAACTTCTAGCTCGAAATCGTCAAGAACTCTGGACGACATTTCTGGCCCGCGAGTTCCCCCCACAGTCTCGGTTCCATAAGCGAAACCGACCTTAGAAAATGAAATGTTCCCTCCGGACGGGGTCAGATCGACGGCTCCGGGTCTGTCGTAGATGCCCGGTGGCTCATCTAGAACCTCGTAAATGCGTTCGGCTGATGCCTTGGCTCTCTGGCCCAGAATCAAGAGCATCCCGATAAATCGGAAAGGTGCTTGCAGGAGAAGGATGTACAGGTTGAACGACACCAATTCTCCGACGCTGAGCGAGCCGTTTATGGTTTGTTGGCCGCCGACCAGCAATACAGTTGCCAAAGCAAGCCTGGGAAGATTCTCAATGAATGGAGTGTGCGAAGCTCGAGTTCGGTGTTGAACCAGATTCGCCCATCGAAGACGTTCCGCGCCCCGGGCAAGCGACTCGATTTGTTGTCTCTCCGCGGCGAAGGCCTTAACCACCCTTACACCGTTAACCGATTCGTCGACCACCGTGGCAATTTCGGCTTGGCGAGACTGAACAACCCACGAGAGTGGGAACATGATGGCTCTGAGACGCTGACCAATAACGAAGACGCCAGGCAAAGCGATCATCGTGATCGCTGTTAACGGGACGCTGATCGCAGCCATTAGACCGATCGCGATTACGAAACTGAAAAATTGCACGGCCATGATTGGCGCAAATGCCATGAACATTTGAACCGATCTGATGTCAGAGTTAGCTCGACTTATTATCTGACCGCTTTGGACGCGGTCATAAAAGGCGAAAGACAATCGACCGAGGTGCTCGAAGAGCAACGTTCGAAGCTGGTATTCAACCTTGAACGCCATTCCGTAAAGGCCGTACCGGTACCCGAACGTTGCCCCCGCCCGAGTGATGCCTAGAACTAATAAGGCCAAGACGAAGGTCCAAAGGCTCGTGGTCTGGTTGATGAGTGCCCCATCAATCGCGAGCCCGATCACCCTGGGAACCAGAATTTGGGCCGCCATTGCTGCCAGAGCAGCGAGGACTGACCACAAAATTCTCCAACGGTGCGTCATCACGATAGGGCCGATGCGCCTTAACCAACCCAGCGACGCGTCGCCGCCGATCGATGCAGCTACCGGCGGATAAGTGGACCAATCGCGCACCGGTTCGAAGGTGGCGTCGTCCATATGCATTGTGCTGAGGGTACCTTGGCGCTAACCAAGCGCGGATAGAGATTCACTTGCGGAGGTGTGAGCCATCGACCCCATTTCGGGAGTAGCTGTTGTGCTAGTGCTCATCGCTCTTAACGGCATCTTCGTCGCGGGCGAGTTTTCTCTTGTCGCGGTTGATGTCGAACGCGTGGACTTAATGGCCGACGCGGGTCATAGAAGAGCGCGCATAGTGCGACAACTCTTGAGACGACTCAGTTTCCATTTGGGAGGAGCACAATTAGGCATAACTGTCACTTCGCTACTTCTCGGCTTGCTAGCCGAGGACACGATCGGACCATTGCTCGAGTACATACCCGGAGTTGGTTTGATATCCGGGCCGACTAGAGCAATATTGGCGATTGGTATCGCCGCTGTGGTGCAAATGGTTTTTGGCGAACTAGCGCCCAAGAACCTCGCTATATCTCGACCTCTTGGTACGGGGCTCTGGCTTGCACCAATTCTCCGTTTATACGGCCTCATAGCAGCGCCAGTGACGTCGACATTTAATGGCATATCGAATCTACTTCTGCGTACTGGGGGCATTGAGCCAGCCGAGGAATTACGTTCACTTCGTTCGCTCGAAGACCTTGAATACCTGGTCCGTGTTTCAAAAGAACGGACGCTGGGCAAGGACGAAGCAACCCTCCTAACTCGAACGTTGCGATTGTCGCGAAAAGACGCAGCAGATGCGTTAACCCCGCGGACCTCAATGGTGGTCGTAGAACATTCAGGCAAAATCGATGATCTCGTCAAAGCCTCGACTGAAAGTGGCTACTCCCGGTTCCCAGTGATAGGCGAGGACATTGACGACGTGGTCGGAATTGTTGAGGTGAGGGAAATTTTTACCCTTGCCGTTGAAGATCGAAACAACAGTCCGCTGTCGAGGATCTTGAGGCCCGTCGTCGTCGTTCCCGAACATCGAGAACTTGACGGTGTCTTGCTTGACCTTGAGGCCGCGTCAAGCAGGCTTGCCGTCGTGGTTGACGAACACGGAGGTACTGCAGGACTAATCACTCGCGAAGATATTTTGGAAGAACTGGTCGGCGACATAGCAGACGAATATGACGAACCGGTTCCGGTCACTGTCAATCACCCCGATGGTTGGACTGTCTTGACAGGGGCGAGCTCAAAAGACGAGGTGGAGGAGTCACTGGGCTTACGGCTACCTCGCGGCCCGTTCGAAACTCTCGCAGGATTTGTTTTACAACAGTTCGGCTCCATTCCTGAAGTTGGACAAACCACCGAATGGCAAGGCTGGCGTTTTGAGGTAGTTCGAAAGGAACGTCTGAGACTTGTCGATATTGCGGTAAAGAGACCCGAGGCGCTGGAACCTCAGTTCCCTGAGCAAGAGGGAACCTCATGAGGCTTTTAGCCATTGCAGTCGGAACCATGTTGATCGCTTTCAACGGGGCGTTTGTTGCGTTGGAATTTGGCCTCATCGGAGCTATGAGATCTGCCATTGATTCCGAAGCGCGAAAAGGTCGTCGCTCTGCTGTCGCAGCAAAACGTCTCCAGAGCGACGTCCTCACAACCTTGGGTGGCGCTCAGCTGGGAATCACCGTCTGCTCACTGATAGTTGGTCGACTTGTCGAACCGGCTGTCGCGTCTCTCATCGAAAGTCTCGTGCACCAGTTCGGCGACATCAGCGACGCGTTGTTGCATTCGATCAGCTTTGCGTTGGCGTTGGGCATGATCGTCGTAATGCACATGGTCCTCGGTGAGATGGTTCCTAAAAACCTGGCAATTACCGGACCAGAACGGACGTTGCTTCTCTTAGCTCGACCGATGGCGGCCTATCTCTTGGTTGCTCGACCCATTGTCCGTTCCCTCTTATGGTTTTCGAACGGCCTGCTTCGCCTAGTGCGGGTCGAACCAGCATCTGAACTTGACGAATCCACAACCCCTGCCGAACTTTCGTTAATGGTGGACGAATCTCATGACCAGGGACTGATTGATCACGAGGAGTACGCGTTGATCGAGAGTGCCTTGGCTTTCAGCGTCACGCTTGCAACCTCGGTTATGGCCCAAATGAACGAGGTGCACTCCGTTGCCGCGAATTGCTCAATTTCAGAGATCGAGCGTCGGATTGTGGCGACGGGACATACACGCCTTGTCGTGCACGGCCGCGGTATTCACGATGTCCGAGGGTTCGTGCACAGCAAAGATCTCTTAGCGTTAGAGGCAGGCAAACGGACGCTTGACTCAGAACTCATTAGGCCGATGTTAAGAGTCGGCCCTGACAGCACTTTGCCCGATGTGCTGCAACTTATGCAACGATCGCGGATCCACCTCGCCCTGGTTACTTCCCAAGGGACGAACTATGGAGTGTTGACCTTGGACGATGTAATGCGCGGGCTCGTAGGCGGGTTAATTCAAGATGTCCAGCATGATTGATGTCTCACCTGTGCTGTGATTAGGCCCCTATGGCGTGATAGCCGCCATCAACATGGACGATCTCACCAGTGGTCATTGGAAACCAATCTGACATTATTGCAAGCGTTGTGCGAGCGACTGAATTTTGGTCGTGCACATCCCAGCCCAACGGTGCGCGCTGTTGCCAAGCATCCTCGAAGTCGCTGAATCCCGGAATGGATTTGGCTGCCATGGTCCGAATTGGACCGGCTGACACAAGGTTCACTCGAATACCGTCTGGGCCCAACGATTTAGCGAGGTAACGAGCAGTCGATTCAAAGGCTGCTTTAGCGACCCCCATCCAGTCATAAACAGGCCACGCCACAGAGGCGTCGAAGGTAAGACCGACGACGCTACCGTTTGCCTCTGCTAGTAACGGTTGTAGGCCACCGGCCAGAGCTTTCAGGCTGTAGGCAGAAACATGCAACGCGACGCTTACGTCTTCCCAATCTGCCTTGAGGAAATTGCCGCCAAGACAAGCCTCGGGAGCGAAGCCGATCGCATGCAAGACACTATCCAAACGCCCCCAACGTTCCTGGAGGTTCAGAAAAACCGCCTCGATTTCGGCAGGTTCGGTCACGTCAAGAGCTAACACATCGCACGCTTCAGGCAACTTGCGAGCTGTCCTTTCCGTAAGTCGCATAGCCCTGCCCGCACCTGTGAGCACCACTTCTGCACCCTCCATCTGAGCCAATTTGGCTACTTCGAACGCTAACGACGCATCCGTTAACACCCCAGTGATCAGCAGCTTCTTGCCGTCCATCAGACCCATAAGGGTTGTCCTCCGTTTGGTGCAGCAGGCGCCGCCTGTCGGCGCCATCATCCCAACTCTCGTAATGAAGTCACCGTATCTTGCCATCGGACAGTACCGTGGCACTTCATGCGGATTGGGATCGTTGGCGGAACCGGACCAGCTGGCGTGGCGTTGGCAGCACGTTTAGCTGACGTTGGCTATGAAGTCGTCCTTGGCTCCCGTTCAAAATATCGTTCAATGGAGGCCGTCGACACCCTTGTTGAGCGATGGCCAGACCGCGAGTTAGCCGTTTCGCCGTCAGACAACATCGGCGCCGCAAAATGTGAATTCGTAGTGATCGCCACCCCGTGGGATGCAGCGGCCATCACCGCTCGAAGTGTGAAGGAGCATGTGCGAAACAAAGTAGTTGTGACGATGTCGAATGCTCTAGCGCGTGTAGATGATGAATTCGTGCCGCTCATTCCTCCACGCGGTTCAGTTGCAGCGTCCGTGCAGTCTTCTTTGCCGGATTCGAAGGTTGCAGCGACATTGCAGCATGTTCCGGCTCAGGAACTAGGCGACCTGCAACAACCGCTCGATAGCGACATTCTGATCTGTAGCGATGACAAAGAAGCCACCGACTTAGTGGCCGAGGTCGTCGGCAAGATTCCTGGCGCAAGAGCTTTGGATTGCGGCAATCTGTCCAACGCAACAGCCATCGAAGCCTTTACAGCAGTTCTCCTCCAACTCAATACTCGCTACCGAACCCGAGTCGCCCTCAAACTTGTTGGTCTCGAATGACCGCTATTCCAAAAGAGAAGTTCCAATGGATGGTTTAAATCGCATATGGGCGACTTGGCGCCAGGACTACGTGAGCGGTGAGACGGGAGAAATCGCCGACGCCTCGCAAGGTAGGTGTGTTCTGTGTTCGGTCTTGGAACTTGGTGCGAACAACCCAGAACAGTTAGTCCATAGCGGAGAGACCGCTGCCGTCATCTTGAACGCCTACCCGTACACCACCGGACATGTGATGGTCCTGCCCTACGACCACCTTGCAAACTTCAATGACCTCGATGAGAGCGCGCGCCTCGAGATGTTCGAACTGACCGTAAGAGCCATCGAAGCGATCGAAACTGCTTACTCGCCCGACGGAGTGAACATGGGAGCCAATCTAGGTAGGGGAGCGGGCGCCGGAATACCCGATCATCTCCACATTCACGTCTTACCGCGCTGGGACGGCGACACCAACTTTATGACCACCGTCAGCGGCGCCCGAGTTTTGCCCGAAGCTCTAGATTCAACCCTTGAACGCCTGCGCGCAGCCTTCGCTTGAGCCCTCACTCAACGATCAACGGCAGGTAGCGTAAACAACGTGGACAACCGCGAAGTTCGAGACGAATTGCCAGACGACCTTGACCGCGGGTTTGTTGGCGCGTACACCTTTCCAGATAACAAACGTAGAAAAATCACTGGCGCGCTTTACGTGGTGATCGCCGTCGCTGTGGCGAGTTGGTCTGCTTCGGTGCCCGATGAACCGGTGCTGGTTAATGTTGGACTACTACTCGGATGCGCCGGACTTGGCCTTTTCGGTGTGTACAGCATCGCGTCTGGTCGAGCCTTCAGTCTTGACGAAAACGAAGCGCTGGTGTCGGCCAGCCAGGCAGTCGGATTCCCCGTCGGCCATGCCAGCGCTCAACTGGGTTGGCGCGGATATATGAGTCGCCCTACGTGGAAGATGCTCGTCTATTCAGCAGAAGACCCACCCGTCAGTAGAGGACTCGTCTTGGTTGATGCGATAGATGGAAGCATCATCGACACCTATGTAGAGGACAATCCTGAAGATTGGATTCGGACAGCGGAATCCGATGACGACCAGGGAAGCAGTTTCTGATGTTTGACGGAAATTTCCGCGACGGTGTTGACCGCATAGTGGGACCCATCGGTCGACTACTAGTTCGGATCGGCATCAGTGCAGATTTCCTTACTTGCATAGGACTCCTGATGTCTGTGGCCGCCTGCGTCTTCATCGGTCGAGGCCAACTGCGACTGGGTCTCGCACTATTGATCTTGACGGCTATTCCAGATCTGTTGGATGGAGCAGTAGCAGCAGCGGCTGGTACTTCTTCAAAACGCGGCGCCTTCTTTGACTCGACAGCCGATCGCGTGACAGATGCACTGTTGCTGGGTGGTGTCGCATGGCATTTGGCCGAACGCAACGGCGGGAAAATGGCGCTTCTGCCCATGGCCGTTTTAGCCGTATCGTCCCTCATCAGCTACGAGAGAGCTAAAGCTGAATTATTGGGATATCAAGCCAAAGGGGGCTTGATGGAACGCGCTGAACGAATGGTCGTTCTTGGTTTCGGATTGTGCTTCCAAGCGATCCTCATCCCGGTGCTTTGGGTCATGCTCGCGCTGACGTCACTTACTGCGTTACAGAGGTTCTTCAAGGTCTGGCGTCAAGCGACCCCTGACGTTCCCTCCTCGAACCGTCGAGCGTAACTTTGCCCGGCAACGGTGTAACGATGCTCTACCGAATCGGAGCTACGGCCGCGCGGATGCTGCCAGCCCCCTTGGCCGCTACGTTGCCCCGGATAGCTGCCGCACCAATCAGCAAGATCCTTCCGAAAAAACGACAGATGATAGAGCGCCACATGAGACGGGCGATGGGCAGCGGAGCAACCACCAAGGAGGTGAGACGCGCTGCAACGAATGCCTTCGCTTCATATTGTCGCTACTGGATCGAATCCTTTCGCCTGCCTGCCGTCAAGAGATCTCGACTCTCCGACGGAATAGAAGTTCCTGATTACCAGCATGTCGAGCAAGCGCTGAGCCGAGGCAAAGGTGTCATCCTCGCCCTTCCCCATCTAGGCGGCTGGGAATGGGCAGGGTTCTGGATGGCGACGGTCAATGAACTGCCGATCACAGTCGTCGTCGAACCCATTGAACCTCCCCAATTATTTGACTGGTTCGCAGGCTTTCGGTCCAAGCTAGGAATGAGAGTTGTTCCCCTCGGACCGTCCGCAGGAGCGGAGATCGCATCGGCCTTGAAACGAAACGAAATCGTCTGTCTTCTCTGCGACCGCGATATCGCTGGAGGCGGCGTCGAAGTTGAATTCATGGGAGAACGAACCACTCTCCCAGGCGGTCCGGCGATACTGGCTCTACGTACCGGAGCCACCATCCTTCCGACAGCAGTTTATTTTCAATCTCGCGGACGACATCTTGGAGTAGTCCGGCCCCCAATCGACACGATACGGCGAGCAACCATCAAAGAAGATGTCGAACGAGTTACCGCTCAGTTGGCCAACGAACTAGCGCTTCTCATTCGTCGCGCACCCGAACAATGGCACCTCTTCCAACCCAATTGGCCGAGTGACTTGTCCCACAAATCTTGAAAGTCACCCACACTTTCGTGGGCCTCGGCGTCTCTATCACGTAGCGTTGTTCGCCGTGAGGATCGGAATTGTCTCGCCCTACAGTCTCACCAGCCCGGGAGGTGTCCAGACCCAGGTTCTCGGCTTAGCTCGAGCGTTGGGCACCGTAGGGCATCAGGTACGAGTTTTAGGTCCATGTGACGGAGCTCCGCCAGAAACCGGAGTTACACCCCTAGGGGCGAGCATCCCGACTTTCGCCAACGGATCGATCGCACCGATAGCACCGGACTTAGCGTGCACTCTTCGCACTATTCGTGCTTTTCGCGACGAAGAATTTGACGTAATACACATCCATGAACCGATCTGTCCCGGACCGTGCCAAACAGCACTATTCATGCGCAGCGCGCCCATCGTAGGGACCTGGCATGCGGCCGGCGGCAGCAAGGCGTATTTAACCCCTGGAGTTCGCTGGCTCGCAACCCGTATGAATGTTCGAACAGCGGTGTCCACGGATGCCCGCGATATGGCGCATGAGGCACTCGGAGGCGAATACGAGGTGGTTTTCAACGGCATCGAGTTTGAGAACTTTCGTCAGTCGTCTGCGGCAACCTCCTCCACTCCAACAATCGCATATTTGGGTCGACATGAACCTCGTAAAGGTTTAGAGGTGTTGCTGCAAGCAGTTGCATCAATGTCTGAAGACGTGACCCTTTGGGTGATGTCTGATGGCCCCCAAACCGACGAACTGCGATCTCGTTACGGAACCAACGAGCGGGTTAAGTGGCTGGGTGCAGTAAGCGACGAAGAGAAAATTTCCCGAATTAAAGGAGCCGACGTCTTTTGCGTACCGTCACTACGAGGTGAGAGCTTCGGGATAGTACTTCTTGAGGGAATGGCTGCGGGCACCCCAGTTGTAGCGAGTGACCTGCCGGGATACCGCAACGTAGCTATCGGCGGGAACGAGGCATATCTAGTTCCGCCCGGCGACGCTGAAGCACTTAGAGCTGGATTGAGACGCGTACTTGATGATGAGCTCCTGTCGAACCGGCTATCAAAAGCCGGCCTGCGACGGGCGTCGGAGTTTTCAATGGCTCGACTGGCGAACATATACCTCGGGTTGTACGAGCGCGCCATAGAGATCGAACAAAGAGATCCTGACAGAGGCGGTTGGCGAGGCGAGTTGAGTCGCATGGGTTGGCCATCAAATTTGAACAAGCGGACACCTGAACCTAGCTAGGCGCGCTTCAATACCCGATCGTTGGGACCCTACACTGCGGACTCAAGCCGCTGACTTCCTCGGAGATACGGAAACCATATGCAGAACTGGAACGAGAGGAACCTGCGGCGCGCAGTTTGGCTCACCGTCATGTTTTGGATTTCAGTCCTGCTGTTCTCTCTTGGCATATGCGGGGTGGGACTTCTGCTCAACCTGCCAATTTGGGTACCACCGTTAGCCGGATTGATGATCCTTGCCGTGGTTGTTCGGATATCAGGAAACGCAGAGCGTCGACTTCTAGAGCGGTGCGGAGAAACTGAACCCGAATCAGGAAATTATCCGCGGATAACGAATTTGGTTGACGCCCTGTGTCTCACCACGGGGGTTTCTGCCCCCGAGATTCGCGTACTTCGGTCATCGGCAAGCAACATCGCGGCGATCGGGCGCAGCCCCGACAAGTCAACACTGATACTCACAACTGGACTGATCGAGAGTGTCAGCCGGGTAGCACTTGAGGCGGTGCTTGCTAATCGAATCGCTCAAATAACAAATTATCGAGTGGCGTTGACCACCACGACGTTGACCACCTTCGGTCTGACCCTAGGATCGACACGCATTCGGATCTGGCCTTTGCTCCCACTAGGCCTGCTAAGCGGGGGTCGACTAGCGAAAGGTCCCGACCTTGACAGTGATTTTTCCGACGATGCGGCTGGTGTAGCAGTCACGCGATATCCGCCTGGGATGGTGGAAGCCCTGGAGATTTTAGAAAATCAACACCAAGTAGCAGGAACTGACGCGCATACAAGCCCCCTTTGGCTACTAGACCCGTCCAACGGCGCGGAACGGCCGAGTGTCCAAGCCCGAATTGCTTCGCTTCGCGAAATGTGATTCCTCGATGATGAAAAGCGCACTCGCGGTTGTATTTTGCTT